>ERZ1027069.958-NODE-958-length-11419-cov-6.030007_pt1 | contig 11419 bp, 8 predicted proteins | sample MGYA00519281_ERZ1027069 | MGnify/ENA primary metagenome ERZ1027069 (study PRJEB26926, sample SAMN06164836) | human gut metagenome | biome: ENVO:00009003; feature: ENVO:2100002; material: ENVO:00002003 | host: Homo sapiens | place: USA | collected 2012 ... | reverse complement strand
CGAGATGTAGAGAGGTCTCGTGGGCTCGGAGATGTGTATAAGAGACAGTATCACACGTGTTCTGTATTTCTTTTACATTGGAAAGCGCATTGTTCTGACCAACGGCTTTATCAAGAAAACGCAAAAAACACCACCAGAGGAAATTGCCTTGGCCAAAAAATATCGTGCAGACTATCTTGAACGAAAGGAGAAGATATCGTGAGTGACTTTCGGAATTTTCTCAACAAACAACTGGAAGACCCTGAATTCAAAGCGGAGTGGGAGGCACTTCAGCCAGAGCTTTCACTGGTACAGGCAATGATCGATGCCCGGAAGGTAAGCGGCCTGACCCAGAAGGAGCTCTCGGAGCGTACCGGCATTGCTCAGGCAGACATCAGCAAGCTGGAAAACGGCAACGCAAATCCTTCTCTGCGGACGCTGCAGCGCCTTGCCGCCGGTATGGGAATGCAGGTCAAAATTGAATTCATTCCTGCTCCCGCAAAATAGTATATGGATGAGAGAACCGCTGTATGGAACATTCCGTACAGCGGTTTCTGTTTCCTTACACAAAAATACGCCCCGTTCACTATAAAGTGAGCGGGGCGCTAAAAACGGATTCGTTTTTGACTGCGGCAAGATCCCTGCAGGGCAGGTCTTATGCAGCAGGCGGAGCAAGGTATCTGCACGCAGACCTTATGCTCCTGACACACGCGGGGTGTGCTCTCAAGGGCCCTCGCGGGCGCTTTGGTATCTCAAGCCCCTGCGCAAAAGGAGGGGAATGAAATCAGGTTTTTCGACCGTTCTGTCAGGTACAGGGCAAAACGTTCAGCCTGTTCTGTGCACGGCAAAGGCAAATTCCACAGTTCCGCACCGCTGCATTGCGCAGTAACCGCCGATGCGGGGCTGCCGCTCTTCACACGGGAAAGAGCAGGGGCCGCTGGTTCATTTGGTGTCTCTGCCGCTGCTTAAAAACAGCTTACTTGTACAGCTCGACCAGACGGGTCAGGTGCTCGTAGCGGTCGTTTGCAACCTCCTGGTTGCGAGCGAACAGCTCCTTAGCACGCTCGGGGAAGGCGCGGGTCAGACGGCTGTAACGGGTCTCGTTTGCCAGCAGAGCCTGATACTTCTCGTTGTCCACAGCCTTGGAGGTCAGGGTGAAGGGGTTCTTGCCCTGAGCCTTGTTGGCGGGGTTGAAGGTGAACAGGTTCCAGTAGCCAGCCTCGACTGCCTTCTTCATCTCGTTCTGGCAGTTGGTCATGCCGCCCTTGACACCGTGCAGCTCGCAGGGAGCGTAGCCGATGATCAGAGAGGGGCCGGGGTAAGCCTCAGCCTCGGCAATAGCCTTGACAGCCTGGTTCATGTTAGCGCCCAGAGCGATCTGAGCAACATAGATGTAACCGTAGGTCATTGCGATCTCGGATAGGCTCTTCTTGCTGATCTCCTTACCTGCAGCAGCGAACTGGCAGACCTCGCCGATGTTGGAGGCCTTGGAAGCCTGTCCACCGGTGTTGGAGTACATCTCAGTATCGAAGACCATCACGTTGACATCCTCGCCGGAAGCCAGAACGTGATCCAGACCGCCGAAGCCGATGTCGTATGCCCAGCCGTCGCCGCCGAAGATCCAGACGGACTTCTTGGCGATGTACTGCTTGCTCTTCAGGATCTCTGCAGACTTCTCGCAGCCGGCAGCAGCAGCCTTCTCCAGCTCAGCGATCAGGGCCTTTGCGGGCTCGTCGTTGGCCTTGGTGTTGTTCTTGGTTGCGATGAACTGCTCGTAAGCAGCCTTCAGCTCAGCAGAAGCCTTGTCGGAACCAGCAACCTCTGCGATCTCCTTGATCAGGTTCTCGCGGATGGTCTTCTGGCCGATGTACAGGCCCAGACCATGCTCTGCGTTATCCTCGAACAGGGAGTTGCACCATGCAGGACCATGGCCGCTGTCCTTGTTGACGGTGTACGGAGAGATGGAAGCGGTGCCGCCCCAGATAGAGGAGCAGCCGGTAGCGTTGGAGATGTACATCTTCTCGCCGAACAGCTGAGTGATCAGGCGAGCGTAAGAGGTCTCGGCACAGCCTGCGCAGGAGCCAGAGAACTCCAGCAGGGGCTGGTTGAACTGAGAGCCCATAACGGTGTCATCGGCCATCTTGGTAGCCTTCTTGGAGATGTTGGCCACGCAGTAGTCAAAGACTGCCTGCTGATCGGCCTGGCTGTCCTGAGGAACCATGGTGATAGCCTTGGTGGGGCAGACGGTGACGCACTCGCCGCAGCCCATGCAGTCCAGCGGAGAAACAGCCATAACAAACTTGTACTCGGGGGTCAGCTTGTTATCGCGGCTCTTGGTCTGGGCAGGAGCAGCTGCCAGCTCGTCAGCAGTCAGCAGGAAGGGACGGATGGTTGCATGAGAGCACACGAATGCACACTGGTTGCAGCCAACGCACTTTGCAGCATCCCACTCGGGGACGTTGACAGCGGTGCCGCGCTTCTCGTATGCAGAAGCGCCCTGCTCCCACTCGCCGTTTGCATTTGCCACGAAGGAGGAGACAGGCAGGCTGTCGCCGTCCATACGGGCAATGGGCTCCATGACGTCACGGATCTGCTTGACCAGTTCCGGACGGCCAGCCAGAGCCTTGGGTGCGGGATCAGCCTCGGGGTTGGACCAGGATGCGGGCACGTCTACCTTGTGGATAGCGTCAACGCCTGCGTCAATGGCCTTCCAGTTCATCTCAACGACGTCCTGGCCCTTCTTGCCGTAGCTCTTCTGAGCTGCCTGCTTCATGAAGTTGACGGCATCCTCGATGGGCATGACGTCAGCCAGCTTGAAGAATGCAGACTGCAGGATGGTGTTGGTGCGCTTGCCCATGCCGATCTCGATAGCCTTATCGATAGCATTGATGGTATACAGCTGGATGTTGTTGTCAGCGATATACTTCTTTGCCTCGGCGTTCAGGTGCTGGCCCAGCTCCTCATCGGACCACTGGCAGTTGATCATGAACACGCCGCCGGGCTTGACATCCTGGACCATCTTCATGCCCATGTGGATGTAAGCGGGGTTGTGGCAGGCCACGAAGTCAGCCTGGTTGATGTAGTAGGGGCTGCGGATGGGCTTGTCGCCGAAACGCAGGTGGCTGATGGTCACGCCGCCGGTCTTCTTGGAGTCATACTGGAAGTATGCCTGAACATACTTGTCGGTATGGTCGCCAATGATCTTGACGGAGTTCTTGTTTGCGCCGACGGTGCCGTCGCCGCCCAGACCCCAGAACTTGCACTCCTTGGTGCCAGCAGCTGCGGTGATGGGAGCGGGCTTGACCTCGGGCAGGGACAGGAAGGTGACGTCATCGGTGATACCCAGAGTGAAACGCTCCTTCGGCTGATCCTTCTCCAGCTCCTTGTACAGAGCGAAGATGGAGGACGGGGGAGTGTCCTTGCTGCCCAGACCGTAGCGGCCGCCGGTCAGAACAATATCGTTCAGGCCAGCCTCACGCAGGGTAGCGGAAACATCCAGGTACAGGGGCTCGCCCAGAGAGCCGGGCTCCTTGGTGCGGTCCAGCACAGCCACCTTCTTGGCGGTCTTGGGCAGGACCTTCAGCAGAGCGGAGGACACCCAAGGACGGTACAGGCGGACCTTGATGATACCGACCTTCTCGCCCTTGGCGTTCAGGTAGTCGATGACCTCGTCAGCAACGTCGCAGATGGAACCCATAGCCACGATCACGCGGTCAGCATCGGCTGCGCCGTAGTAGTTGAACAGATCGTAGTTGGTGCCCAGCTTTGCGTTGATCTTAGCCATGTACTTCTCAACAACAGCCGGCAGAGCGTTGTAAACGCTGTTGCAGGCCTCGCGGTGCTGGAAGAACACGTCGCCGTTCTCGTGGGAACCGCGCATCTTGGGGCTTTCGGGGTTCAGAGCCTTCTTGCGGAACTCCTCAACAGCCTCCATGTTGCACATTTCCTTCAGATCAGCGTAGTCCCACTTCTCGATCTTCTGGTACTCGTGAGAGGTACGGAAGCCATCGAAGAAGTTCAGGAAGGGAACCTTGCCCTCGATGGCGCACAGATGTGCGACAGGGGACAGATCCATAACTTCCTGCACGCTGCTCTCGACCAGCATTGCAAAGCCGGTCTGGCGGCAAGCCATAACGTCGCTGTGATCACCAAAGATGTTCAGGGACTGGGTAGCAACGGTACGTGCAGAAACATCGAACACGCAGGGCAGCTGCTCAGCAGCGATCTTGTACATGTTGGGGATCATCAGCAGCAGGCCCTGAGAAGCGGTGAAGGTGGTGGTAACAGCACCTGCACCCAGAGAGCCGTGGACAGCACCAGCGGCGCCGGCCTCGGACTCCATCTCAACGACCTTGACCTGGTTGCCGAAGATGTTCTTCTGGCCGGCTGCAGACCACTGGTCCACAGAGTCAGCCATCGGAGAAGACGGGGTAATGGGGTAGATGGCAGCCACGTCCGTGTAGGCATACGCTACATGGGCGGCAGCGGTATTGCCATCCATAGTTTGCTTTGCTCTAGGCATTTTTCTTCCTCCATTATTCAGAATTTGGTACCTTTTGCGCGGGGCAATATGCCCGCTGGGACCGGAGAACCCCATAAAAGGCACTATTGCTTGTATACTATAATAGCAGATTCCGGCAATAAAGTAAACGCAAACCGCCCGACAAACGCACCAAAAATTAAGAAATTTTTTAGCGGTTTTGTACTTTCTTTAGTGCGTTAAAGCAAGCAGTGATGCAGATTTTCGGTTTTTGGGGGCGGGCTCTTCCAGAAATTGTGATTTTTTTCGCAAGAGGGAACTCCCTCCCCTTGTATTTATCATATCTTTATTGACAACAAACCGCACTTTGCCGTAAACTGAGAGCATAAAACCGGCGCAGCGCCGGAAAAGGGGCGTAAGGTAAATGAACGATACAGTACACTTTGAAAAAACTCTCTCCAGCGAGACCCTGTTCGAGGGGCGGGTCATCACCCTGACCAAGGACACCGCACTGCTGGAAAACGGCAAGACCGCTACCCGCGAGGTGGTGCATCACCACGGCGGTGCCTGCATCCTGCCTTATTTTGCAGACGGCACCATCTGCATAGTGCGGCAGTTCCGCTATGCCATGCAGCAGCAGCTGTGGGAGCTGCCCGCCGGTAAGCTGGAAAAGGGCGAGGACCCCTTTGCAGCCGCCAAGCGGGAACTGGAAGAGGAGTGCGGTCTGACCGCCGACAACTACATCTCGCTGGGCGAGTTCTACCCCACCGTGGGCTACGATACCGAGGTCATCTATACTTGGGTGGCCACCGGTCTGCACAAGACCAAGATGCACCTTGATGCGGACGAGTTTTTGACCCCCGACCGGGTGCCGCTGGAAAAGGCCTACCAGATGGTGCTGAGCAACGAGATCAAGGACGGCAAGACCATTGCGGGCATCCTGAAGCTGAAGGCTCTGCTGGCCGAGGGCAAGCTGTGATCTTATACGAGGACGCCGCCCTTGTGGTGCTGGACAAGCCCGCCGGGCTTTCCAGCGAGGAGGGCGTGCCCGCCGCGCTGCGGGCGCACTGGAACGCACCTGATGCCTTTGTGGGGGTGGTGCACCGGTTGGACACCGGAGTGTCCGGGTTGATGGTCTATGCCCGCACCCCGGCAGCTGCCGCCGCACTGAGCCGTCAGGTGACCCAAAGTCAGGACGCCTACGCCGTGCAGGATGGCCGCGCCGAGGGCAAAGCCGCCGCGCCGCAGTTCGTCAAGCAGTACCGCGCGGTCCTCGCCGGGGTGCCGGACGCGCAGCTGCCTGCCGCCGGGGTGCTGCGGGATTACCTGTTCAAGGACAGCCGCAAGGGCAGGGTGTTCCCGGTCAGCCGTCCCCGCAAGGGGGTGCGGGAGGCGGTGCTGGAATACCGCATCCTTGCCACGGCAGGGGAAAACAGCCTTGCCGAGATCACCCTGCACACCGGGCGCACCCATCAGATCCGGGTACAGTTTGCCAGCCGCAAACACCCGCTGTACGGCGATGGCAAATACGGCAGCCGTCAGAAGGGCAGCATTGCCCTGCAAAGCTGCGGCCTGTGCTTTGTGCACCCGGACACCGGCAAGCCCATGGCCTTTTCTCTGCCCCTGCCCGCCGCCGCACCGTGGAAGGAGTTTTTGGAACTAGGTGAGTGATATGGAACAGCAATACAAGACTGATGCCGAAATTTACGCCGTGCTGGAGCGGGAGATCATCGACCTGACCATCCGTCCCGGCTCTTCGCTGAGCGAGAACCCGCTGTGCGCCCGGTTCGGTGCGCCGCGCTCCCTGATCCGGGTGGTGCTGCAAAAATTGCAGGAAAACGGGCTGGTGCGCATCGTACCCTATAAGGGCACCACCGTCACCCGGCTGAACCGGCGCATCGTGGACGAGCTGATCTACGAGCGCACCGCCGTGGAAGGGCGCATTCTGCGGGACTTTGCCCCCATCGCCACCCCGGCGCAGCGGGCGCAGATCCGTGCGCGGGTGGACGCCTATGAGGCGCTGGCCCGCGCCGAGAACCCGGACTTCAACAAGCTGTACGAGATGGACTGCCGCCTGCACGAGACGTGGTTTGCCGCCATGGACAAGATGTACCTGTGGAGCACCCTGCAGAACGCCCACGCCGATTACAGCCGGTTCCGTATGCTGGACACCATGACCACCGGCGGGCTGGACGAGGTGATCGCCGACCACCGCAACCTGCTGAATGCCATCGAGCGGTGCGACCTTGCCGCCTTTGAGCCGCTGGTGGAGCGCCACCTGTACGGCGGCATCCGCCGCCTTGGCAGCAAGCTGACCAAGGAATACGCCGACTTTTTTGAGCCGGAGACCGTAAAATAACGCAAAATTGTTCCACGGGGAACAAAGACAATTTAGAATGCCCTCCGCGCTGCTCTGGGCATCTTCAGCGGAAAATTTATTTTTATTTGCGAAATGGGAAAATCTGCGGATTTTCCCATTTCGCTTTTTCACGGAAGGGGTCGCAACGGGGAGTGGCAGCTTCCACGCAAGAGATGTAAAATCTTTAACCCTGTATGACAACTTCTTTTCTTCCACTTCTGATCTTGTTTTTTCGACACAGTGTTGTTACAATAAATAAAAAACAGGAGATGAAATCATGCGGCAGACTATTGATAAAAGGCTTCCACGGTACAATGACCTGATTGAGCCAACTTTTATAGTTCTTCAAAATCTGGGTGGTTCTGGAAACAATGAGGACATCTTGAGTGGAATTATTTCCTATCTTAATTTAGAGAGTGATATTGTCGATATTCCCCATAAAGACAGTTCCAGCCTGACGGAACTGTCCTATCAGGCTGCATGGGCAAGAACTTATATGCGACTCTATGGTGTTATTCAAAACAGTGCCCGTTGTATCTGGACTGTTACGCCTGAATACGCCAAAGTGGAAAGTATCAACGCGAAAAAAATTGTATCCAGTATTCATAAAAATCAAAAAGCCCAAAAAGAAAATCCTGTTTTAACCACACCTATTTCCAAGGAATCCGAATTTGATGAACCACAGGAAGTTCAGCCATGGCGAAAACAGCTTTCTCATATTCTTCAAACTATGGATCCCTACGGCTTTGAACGTCTGTCTCAGCGAATTTTAAGAGAGAGTGGCTTTTCTCATGTGGTCGTCACAAAAAAATCTGGTGACGGTGGAATAGACGGCACTGGAAAGCTTAAAATCAACGGTATTTTCAGTTTTAATGTTGCTTTTCAGTGTAAACGTTATAGCGGCGTTGTCGGTGCTTCTTTTGTGCGTGATTTTCGCGGTTCTCTTACAACTGACATTGAAAAAGGTGTTCTGATTACAACCGGTACTTTTTCAAAGTCTGCAAAAGAAGAAGCTTCCAATCCCGGTAAGCAACAGATTGACCTGATTGATGGTGAAGAATTGATTGACAAAATTGCAGAATACGGCATTGGTGTTCGTGAAGTAAAGACCTATGAAGTAGATGAAGATTTTTTCAAGAGCATTTAAATTTTAGAATTTTGCAATCTGCAAAAACACCGCTACTGGTTGCATCCCCTATCCGTAAAAAATAAATCGGGAAGATCTGTGGAACTTCCCGATTTATTTTTTATTTAAAATCTTTTTCTCTAAAAATGGCTAAAACTCAGCCATTCTAAATCGTCCCTTAAAACACCCCAGTAATGAAAATTTCCAGTCCGATGCCGATAAGGATGACACCGCCCAGGATATTCGCCTTGCCGGAAAGCTGTGTACCGAACTTTTTACCGATGCGCAGACCCGCCATGCAGATAAAGAAGGTGACCACCGCGATGATGATGGCAGCGGTGAGCGCCATCAGCCAGCCGTACTCCGAGATGGTAAAGCCCACCGAGAGAGCATCGATGCTGGTGGCGACACCCTGCATGAACAGCGCCCCGGCGCTGAGCTCTGCCGCTTCTTCGGCTTCCTCGCCGTGGATACCGTCCATCAGCATCTTGCCGCCGATGTAGCTCAGCAGCGCCAGCGCGATCCACGGGATCAGGGTCTCAAAGGACGAGAACAGCTCCACGATGGTATGCACGCACACCCAGCCGATCATAGGCATTGCGGCCTGAAAAATGCCAAAAGTGCCCGCGATTTTGCACATCGCGCCCTTGTTCATTTTAGGGTCGTGCAGGCCGTTTGCCATGGACACCGAAAACGCATCCATCGCAAGCCCCACGCCCAGCAAAACGCTGTTGAGAAAAAACACAAAACTCCATTCCATTCTGTCTGCCTCCTGTTTGTTGACCGTAATCCAAACCAAAACAAAACCCGGCCCCGGGCGCGTTGTACGTCCGGGACCGGGTGATTTTTTGAGATTCACTCCATGTGCACGGGCGCAGCAAACACGCACCAAAACACATGAGTCTCGCAAATGAAAGCAAGCCAGACCGAAACAGTCATTATGTTGACTTGCTGCGCTCTGCAAAGCGCCTGCTACTCCCCCACGGGTATTGTGATTTCGTTTATTCTAGCACAGTTTCAAGGGGAAGTCCAGACAAACCTGACGGAGGGTCATTCATTCCTTCTCTTCGGGGTCTGCCTCCGGGGCTTCGGTGGCGGCGGCAGCATCGGCGGCTTCCATCTCGGCCAGCTGCTCGGCGGTGGGCTCGGCCTCGGCCTCAGAAGCGTCGATCTTCTCGGTCTGTGCCTCGTCGTCGTGGTCGGTGCGTGCCAGCACCATCACCTTGTCGTTCTCGCCCAGACGCATCACCCGCACGCCGGAGCCGTAGCGGCTCTGCAGCGGGATCTCGTTGGCGTGCAGACGGATGATGATGCCCTCCTGACTGCTCAGCAGCACATCATCCACATCGTCCACGATCTTCACGGCGGCTACCTTGTCGCGGCTCACATCGTAGTTGCGGATGCCCTTGCCGCCGCGGGCGGTGATGCGGTAGGTGTCGATATCGGAGCGGCGTCCCTTGCCGTTCTCGGTCACGGTCAGCACCGTGCCGCCCTCGCGGCAGATGCACACGCCGACGACCTCGTCGCCCTCCGCCAGACGGATGGCGCGCACGCCGTGGCCGTTACGGCCCATCGGGCGGGCATCCTCCTCGTTGAAGCGGATGGCCTGACCGTTGCGGGTGGCAACGATGAGCATATCGTGGCCGGAGGTCAGGCGGGTCCATGCCAGCGCATCGCCCTCGTTCAGGGCAATGCCGATCAGGCCGCTCTTGCGGATGTTGGCGTACTGCTCCAGCGGGGTGCGCTTGATCAGACCCTGCTTGGTGACCATAGTCACATAGCCGCCCGACTGCTCAGCGTCCTTGCTCTGGCAGATCATGTTGGTGACCTTTTCGCCCTCTGCCAGCTGCAGCAGGTTGACAATGTTCATGCCCTTGCTGGTGCGGCTGCCCTCGGCGATGGTGTAGCCCTTGATGCGGAACAGGCGGCCACGGTCAGTGACAAAGAGCACATAGTCGTGGGTGGAGCCTACGAACATCTCCTGCACGATGTCCTCTTCCTTGCGGGTCATGCCGGAGATGCCGCGTCCGCCGCGGCGCTGTGCCTGATAGGTGGCCTTGAGCTGACGCTTGATATAACCGGCCTCGGTCAGGGTGTAGACACACTGCTCCTCGGCGATCAGATCCTCGATATCCACCTCGCCGGTCACAGACTGGATCTCGGTGCGGCGCTCGTCGCCGAAGCGCTTCTTCATTTCCAGCAGCTCGTCCTTGACGATGGCAAGCACCCGGGCGTCATCGGCCAGAATGGCTTCCCAGTCCTCGATCTTGGCCTGCAGGCTTGCCAGCTCTTCCTCGATCTTCAAGATCTCCAGACCGGCCAGACGACCCAGCTGCAGCTTGACGATGGCATCTGCCTGCGGGTCGTCAAAGCCGAACTGCTCCATGATGGCAGCCTTGGCTTCCGCCATGCCGCCCTTGCAGGCGCGGATGGTGGCGATCAACTCGTCCACGATGTCGGTGGCCTTCTTCAGACCTTCCAGAATGTGGGCGCGCTCCTTGGCCTTTTTCAGGTCGTACTGGGTGCGGCGGCGCACCACCTCGTCCTGAAACTCCACATACTTCTGCAGCATCTGCTTCAGGGTGAGCACCTTGGGCACCTTATGGTCGATAGCCAGCATGATAACGCCCACGGTATCCTGCAGCTGGGTGTACTGGTACAGCTGGTTCAGGATGACCTGTGCATTGGCGTCCTTGCGGATATCCACCACGATGCGCATACCCTTGCGGTTGGTCTCATCGTTCAGACCGGTGATGCCCTCGATGCGCTTTTCCTTGACAAGGTCTGCCATGTGCTCGATGAGGCGCGCCTTGTTGACCATATAGGGGATCTCGGTAATGATGATCTGGGTGCGGCCGTTTTTGGTCTCCTCAATGGTGGCGCGGCCGCGCAGGGTGATCTTGCCGCGTCCGGTGGCGTAGGCGGCGCGGATGCCGCTGCGTCCCATGATGATGCCGGCAGTGGGGAAGTCCGGGCCCTTGATGTGCTCCATCAGGCCGGGCAGGTCGATGTCCGGGTCATCGATATAGGCGATGCAGCCGTCAATGACCTCGCTCAGGTTGTGGGGCGGGATGTTGGTGGCCATACCGACTGCGATGCCCTGACTGCCGTTGACCAGCAGGTTCGGGAAGCGGCAGGGCAGCACGCTGGGCTCCTTTTTGGTCTCGTCAAAGTTGGGGTCCCAGTCGATGGTGTCCTTCTCGATATCGGTCAGCATCTCCACCGCCATGCGGCTCATGCGGGCCTCGGTGTAACGGTAAGCAGCCGGGGGGTCGCCGTCCACAGAACCAAAGTTACCCTGACCATCCACCAGCGGGTAGCGCAGGGAGAAATCCTGTGCCAGACGGACCATGGCATCGTAAACGGATGCGTCGCCGTGGGGGTGGTAGGAGCCCAGCACCGCACCAACGGTGTCGGCGGATTTGCGGTATGCATGGCTGGGGTCGTTGCCGCGCTCGTGCATGGTATACAGGAT
>ERZ1027069.956-NODE-956-length-11435-cov-6.306063_pt1 | contig 11435 bp, 4 predicted proteins | sample MGYA00519281_ERZ1027069 | MGnify/ENA primary metagenome ERZ1027069 (study PRJEB26926, sample SAMN06164836) | human gut metagenome | biome: ENVO:00009003; feature: ENVO:2100002; material: ENVO:00002003 | host: Homo sapiens | place: USA | collected 2012 ... | reverse complement strand
GTCAGATGTGTATAAGAGACAGCCGTTGAGTGACTGCCAGAACTTACTGTTTTCCGGCAATACCTTGCGGGCATTATCCAAATGCTGGAACGGAAAGAAATAAGCATGCGGCTGCTCTTTGTTGAGCGCCAGGTTTTCGGGAGATTCCCACTCTTTTCCTGTAGGAGCATTCACCGAACCATAGGTGAATCCTTCTAACGGTTGGTCTGCAAAGCTCTGTATTGACAAACTACAACACAAAAGCCCGGTTAATAAGGTTTTGTTCATTAGGTGTTAAAGTTAACAATTGGTTATTAATTAGGGTATAGTTATCGGGGGTAAATGTTCGGTCGTTTTTCTAATCCATCACTGTTTCTGCTTTATCATCGTTTTAATTCGTCAAAATAGGTATCCAGCAGGCTCTTAGCAGCGATAAACGAAGTAAGATTTCCCTGCAGCACTTGTTGTTCCTTCTCCTGAAGCATCGCTTCAATCCGAAGATTGTGATAGAAGCTATCACGGAGCTGTTCATTGATCGTTTCGTACATCCAGTACTTACTCTGTTCATTACGGCGATAGTCAAAATAACCGTTCTTCTTCACGAAATCGATATATTCATACACCATGTCCCAGATTTCCTTCACGCCGATATTATAAAAACCGGAGTAAGTCAGCACCTTCGGAATCCATCCCGATTCGGGAGCCGGAAACAGATGCAGCGCATTACGGAACTGACTGGCAGCCAACTTGGCAGGTTCCAGATTATCTCCGTCGGCTTTGTTGATGACAATACCGTCCGCCATCTCCATGATTCCTCGTTTGATGCCTTGCAATTCATCTCCCGTACCTGCCAACTGAATCAGCAGGAAGAAATCTACCATAGAATGAACAGCCGTTTCGCTCTGTCCCACTCCAACGGTTTCTACAAAGATTTTATCAAATCCGGCAGCCTCACAAAGCACAATCGTTTCACGGGTCTTCCGGGCAACTCCTCCCAACGAACCTGCTGAAGGGCTGGGGCGGATAAACGATTTGGGATGTACGGAAAGTTGTTCCATACGTGTCTTGTCTCCCAGGATACTGCCTTTACTGCGCTCACTGCTAGGGTCGATAGCCAGCACCGCCAACTTACCGCCTTTTTCGAGCACATGCAGACCGAATACGTCAATCGAGGTACTCTTTCCCGCACCGGGCACTCCACTGATACCTACACGGATAGAATTGCCGGAATAAGGCAGACACTTCTCGATCACTTCCTGGGCGACAGCCTGATGTTCGGGCTTCACGCTCTCTACCAGTGTCACAGCCTGACTGAGAATAGTGACATCGCCTTTCACAATACCTTCTACAAATTCCGCTACCGAAAGCTGACGCTTTTTGGGCTTACGTTTCAAATAAGGATTCACGGATGAGGGCTGTTCGATGCCTTTATTGACAACGAGTCCTTTATATTCTTCGTTATTTTCAGGATGTTCCATGATAATAAGAGTTAGCGTTTGATATTTATTTCAACTTTCGGACGCAACGGGTCGTTTGTAATCATCAAGATACGTAAATGATGTTTCTTATTACCTACATCCCGCTTGTGGATCGTCACTTTCAACTTGGTCATTCCGTCCGGCGGAATGACCGTCTTTTTCAGTCTTACTCCTACAGAAGAGTTGAATACCTGTAGCTTGCTGATGACTAACGGGGTCTTGCCCGCATTAGCGATCAATATATCATGGCTGACTTTATTCTTCTTGATCAACGGAATACTCAGGTCAATATTCGTCTCCGAGATGTGGATGGAAGGAGCATTCAAAGAATCTTTCTCCGTCATACGCGAGAAATCGGGAAGAAGAATGGCCGAAACGGGTATCTCATTGTCTTCACTCACTTTATCACCGGAGAAACGGGACAGGTAGACAGAGGTCTGTGTCAGTCCGAAGTCCTGCAGCTGGCTGGCATCCAGTGTCAGCTTGATCGTTCCTTTTTTACCTTTCAGCAGTACTTTAGGTTCCGCTTCCATCTTCAGATAAGGAGGCAGGTGCATCAACACCGGTTCGTACGGGCGGTCGGAAAGATTGGCAATGCTGAACGTCATGGACGGTTGCTGTCCGCGATAGACATCGGGGAAGGAGAACTCGTCACGGTCAATGCGGATATTGCCGATGGCGTACGGAAGAAGTTTTGAATAATCTTTGATTTCCTGCACTACCTCACCGGTGAATTTCAGATAAACCAGATTCGGAGTGGCATTGCTGTATATGCCTATCGACTTGTCAAAACGTCCCAGCGCTTTCGCGTCAAAAGAGGCTTTCACAGTTCCTTTGGCACCCGGAGCAATGGGTTCCTTTGTCCAGTCGGCTACGGCACAGGCACAGGAAGTCGTGACATTGGTCAGCACCAACGGCTCGTTTCCGGTATTGGTGATGGTATATTCTACTGTTACCGGCTTTTTCCATTCTATTTGTCCAAAGTTGTGCGTCTCCTTGTTAGAGGAAATACGGGGTTGGGCAACAGCCGCCAAAGTGACAGTAAGCAGAGTAAATATCAATAGTAAAGTACGTTTCATGTGATATATTTTATTTTGGTCCACAAATGTAGGAGTTTTAGATGAGTTTTTCATCACAGATTACATAGATTAACACCGTTTGAGAAAATACTTTACCCTGTGACAACTCCTGCAACGCAGTATTCATCAACAAAAAGTTCCCCACCGATGAAGGTAGCCTTCATCGGTGGGGAACACCTTCCTTATCGGTGGCGAGTGCCCTGCTCACCGGTGGAGAAGAAATCTTCTCTGTGCGTTATTTAATAATAATTGTCATCGAAGCCGAGTGTGAAGCGTATTCCGGCGCATAGGCGCATTGCATGGTTGCCAAACCTGTCTCATAGGTTCCTACTCTGCTGATACGATAGCTATGCTCCAACACATACACTCCTTTTCCTAAATGGTCAAAGAAGAAATTGGTGGAAGCATCCTTGATGTCTACGTAATAGCCGATTCCATTACTCCAGTTGTAACCGGATACGCTGCCGATCGGTTCGAAGCAGGCGCCCCGCTGATCTTTCAACTGTACGAAGTCCATCGCACGGTCTGCACGAATACTCAAACGGGAAACTACTTTATCGCCTACCTGAAGAACAGTCTTTTCTGTAATAGGCTGTAGTTGAGGAGCATTGTTCACCATACGTTCCACATACAGTTGCTTTTGCACATTCAGTTCTCCTCCCTGTTGTCTCACATCCTTGATGGGTGATTCATATTCCGCATAAACGGCTCCCCACGCAATGCCCGGATTTCTCTTTTCGACTTCTATCTTACGGGCGTCCACTACATTCTTCTGTGTAAACGAGCGTTTGATATAGCCCAGTCCCGGTACGGTAGTCTTGCTTGGAGAGACAGTTTCCAGCACTTCATTGGCAATGACAATACGCACGTCTCCCTGATTGTCGAGCAGGTTTACGCCTTTCATCAGTAAGGCATAGACGGCATCGGCAGTAGCTACCGGAGAATTCCACTGTTGGGTCTGCTTCTGTTTGAGCAGCCAGAGTTTCATTTCTTCTACGGTATCGTTATTTCCGCCTGTCAGTTCCAGCGCTTCCATTACGTCTACATGAGCCTGCATTTTCATTCCGCCCCAGGAATAGGGATTTTCATTGAAGGCAAAGAACATTCCCTGTTCATCCGTCTTCGTCAGATGTTCTTTCAGTGAAGCGATGAATTCCTGAGCTTCTTTCTTCCGTCCGGCCTTATCCAGAATGATAGCGGCAATCGCTTTCGTATCCATCGAAGCGGTCGGAAGCATTTCGCCTATCTTGGACAGATAATAAGTATAGGCGGCTTTATTGGAAGCCGGAACTTGTTCGCCGGACAGAGCGATCAGATATAGATATTGCAAGATACTTCCGGAAACACCTGTAAACTTCACACCGTCTTTCTGTGCTTTGAGAATTTCTCTATATTCCTTCAGAGCTTCCTGATGGAGATAGGTAAAGGCATTCTTCTGCAAGGCAAGCGCCGTGCCGCTTGGTTGTTCACCCGTCATCATAGCCAGACGGGCATTCAATTCGGCAATGTAGGTAGTGACGTAACGGCTACCGGTCATACCTTTATACCACGACCATGCTCCGCTTGAATTCTGCAACTCCTGTAATCTTGTCAATGCGGCAATGTTGTTGCTACGGATATTGTTCAGATCGAACAGAGTGGCGATACGTTCTTTCTGCTGTTCTTCCGTTTGCGCTTCGAGTACCCACGGAGATTCGGATAACAGGATATTCTTCACTTCCTGGTTCTTTTGCAGGTTGCTCAGGAAGGTTTCTTTGGTTCCCCCCTGTAGCTTCCAGCTATCGAATACGGCTTTAATACGTGGCTGGCTGTTCATGATGTAGGAAGCCAGTGTATTTGCGTAGTAAGCGGTAGCCCACGAAATGGCATTATTATTTTCCGGAAGGCTCAATGAAGGCAATGCCTGAATAGCATACCAGGCAGGATTTCCGGTAAATTCAACGGTTAGTTTACGGTCGGTTGCCGTCTTACTATGATGATTGAACAGGCTGTCAAGAGAGAAAGTACGTGTTTCTTCTCCACGGACAGGCATCGGAAGCGTTTCTACCAGATGCTCTTTATTACTAAGCACGGGAAGTAGCTGCTGTTCACCATCACTGAAGGTACCGCTGTCGGCTATCATCCGGCATCCCAGTATCTCGTATTTATCACTCACGGTAAACATGAAACTGACGCCGATTGTCTTTCCGGCCTCTACGGTAAACTTCTGTTTTTGTGTGCTGATTACCTTTTCCGTCATCGGATCAAAGAGAATCATGCTCACCGTACCGGCCTGCGGCTTTCCGGTCATGTTGGAAATGGAGGCGGCAACAGATGTCTTATCTCCGACACGTACGAAACGAGGCAGATTAGGAGTCAGCATAAATTCTTTGCTTGTAGTGGCTTCACCGTCCAGTGTGCCCATCAGCATACCTTTGGTATGAGAGTAACCGCGGAAGTTCCAGCGGGTCAGACTTTCGGGCATAGTGAAGGAGAAGGAAACTTCGCCTTGTTCATTGGTACGAAGTTGTGGGTAGAAGAAGGCTGTTTCCGCAAGGTTCGTACGCAAATCGGCGGGAGCTTCGGGAAGAGTTTCTTCTTCGGATGCGCCGTCCAGCTTGCCTGCCTCTACTGACACTAACTCTGATTCAAATACCGCATCCTCAGCAACACTTCCAGCCAAAGCAGGTACATATTTTGCTTCCGCCTTGCTTCTCGAAACGCCCCGTATCATCATACTGCCCGTCATTGAGGCCTGCTTTTGCACGCCATATCCTCTGACCATCACTCCCGGCACCATTCCATTCAACGCCTGGTCCATCGACATCGTTCCCTGCGTCACAAAATAGTCATATTCCATTGTCGGTACTTTGAAGTATTTATTATTCCACCAGTAATTGAACGAATTATTACCGAAATATCCGCCCATCCAACTAGAATAAGGGATGATCTGATTATAGAATACACTGAAATTCTGTTTTCTATTCCATATCTTATCCAGCGAAGCATCGTACATAGTTGCTAGCATTTCTGCCTCGGCAGCCTGTCCCTGCGGTGTCTTAATAGTCAGTTTCCATTCTTCTTTCTGTCCGGGACGCAGTTTATCACGGAATACTTCCCATTTCATGGTCAATGTCTTGTCCGGCAGACGCCTTTTCAGCCTTGCCTGTTCCTGATAGACTTGTCCGTCTCTTACCATACAGAAACTTACCAGTACTCCGTCACCATAGCTTTCCTGATATGGATATTTAAAATGTACAATTGTGTCGGACAGATTCATAGTCTTGCTTTCCAGCAACTTATTACCGGAGAATACATTCATCATCACATAAGCATCTTTTTTCGAAGTTCCGAAGCAGAACACGGCCGGATGCGTTGCATCAAATTCCGTATTTGCCTCATAGAACCAAACGGTCGTTTCTACCGGCGGACGGTTATCTTCGCGGGAGAAAAGAATGGTGTTGGCCTCAGCCGTCACTTCTTTGCCCTGTCCATCTTTTACGACTGCCTTCAACACATACGGTCCGGAAGGAAGGTTTCCCCACTCAATCGTCATTTCTTCGTTGGAAGTAAATGTACCTGTTGCAGCCGGATTCTCGTCCAGTTGCTTGAAGTCCGCATCTTTCGCCTGATAGAGGGAGAATGTACCTTTTACTTCAACAGGCTGCCCATTCAGATTCTGTACCTTAAATACTGTGTTAAACGGTTGATTCTTACAGGTCTTCTCTTTTAATTCTGTTTGTAGAATCAGTGAACGGTTACCTGCTGCTATCACATCTGTAGACGACTGTGTTTCACCTGCTACATTGGTTGCAGTAGCCTCTATCGAGTAGCGGTAATAGATTCTGGTATTATTCTTATAGGCGTTATTTTCTTCCAAAAAAACCGGAATCGTAAATTCCCCGTCCTCATTGGCAATTACCTCACCGGAAGCAATCTGCGTACTTTCCGCCAGTCTCCAAAGATCGACAACAGAACGCTTCACTGTATATTTTACCGGAAGGTCTTGCAGCAACACACCGCTATAAGACTGTATCTTACCTTTCACCTCTACCTTATCGCCCAATTGATAACTGCCCTGCTGCTTGTCGAAAGTAATATCAAACGTCGGACGTTTATAGTCCTCCACGCGAATATTCGTTCTTCCCTCGCCGGCTTTCAACGAAAACATCCCATTCAGACAAGCGGATGGCAATGCAAAATCGACAGTAAACGAGCCGAATTCATTGGTACGAACCGCTTTCTGTCCAACTTCCTGATTATTTGCATCCATCAAAACAACAGTATAGTCCTTGTTCGGAAGTACATTTGCCGTATCAGATTTCTGTACATAGGCAATTCCTTTCACATATACGGTCTGACCGGGACGGTACAAAGAACGGTCCGTCAACAAAGTCATTCCTTCGGAGACCTTGTTTTCATCTCCGTAATATCCATAACTTCCACCGTAAATACTTTGAAACGGCATACCGGTATCGATACCTTTAGCAGCTTTCAAATATCTGTATTCGGATTTCCAGGGGAAGACAACTTTGCCATCTGCCCCGGTTATATATTCCTGCAATACTTTTTCGTCATTCGTATAAAGAGTTATTTTCGCATTCGGTATAGGGTGTCCCGTTTGTCCGTCCAGCGTCACTACCTCATATTGATTTCCCGGTAAACGGCAGGTCAATACTTTGAAACGTGTCACATTGAATTTGCTTTCACTGTCTCTCTTGGCACGAATATCCGGAACGATACGCATTACATATTGTCCGACTTCCGGCGCTTTAAAGGTAAATACCGTATCCTGCGTCCGGTAGTCTTCGGGACGAAGAACTGCAAAGTGCTGTTCCTTTATCAACTTCTTTGCCTGATAAAGACGAAGTGTAAATCCATCCAGATTCTTGTGCGAAGCTCTTATTTCGATTTCCTCACCAGGGAAAGCAGTTGCAGCCGCAGTTACATTCAGAAACGGTGACAGGATATCTTCGCGCAAATTCTTCAGAGCGTTAATTCTACGATAACCGGGGTATAAACGGATGGCCTCATCGCAAAGCTGCAAAGCTGACGTTTGCTGTTCTTTTTCAATCGCATAGCGAGCCTGGGCCAAATAAACTTCAGCACAAATACTCTCTGATTTAAATCTGCTTTTCAGTTCATTCAGTGCAGTAACGTAGGTATCTTCTGTTAATCCCGACAATCCTTTCTTCAGTCCGAAAGGGCGGATGTTTCTATCTGAATCACGTCTCCACTCTAAATAGCTGAGCGCTGTCAACACATAGCCTTCTTTCAAACCGGATACTTTATAAGCAGCAATCATATTTCCATAAATTGCTATAATATCCTGTTTCACCGAAGATTCTTTTTCAGCAGACGAATCTTCCGAAATATCTTCCACCGGAGTGGCACGATCCAATCCCGCTACCTGCTGTAAAGCTACAATACCGCGGGTAGCCAGCAGATGATACATATCATGATGATAGTATTCACTTGTTTCGCCCAACTCAACAAAAGGAATATAAGTACGTGAAGATGTGTTAAGCAATAGTACGGAATCCGCCATTGCTTCCTTTACGTTTGTTCTCACTTTCTCTACAAACATGTTTGCTGTCCACTCCCTCATATCTGCCGAAGGAGCTTCACCTACAATCTCTGCCCGTTGCCGGAGTTGCCATTGATTGTTAAAAGCATACATTGAATAAATCTCGGCTATCAGCGAATGTAATACAGCTCGGTCCATGGGTTGGTCAGTTTGCTTTGCCCACAGTTCCAAACCATTCAGGTTCGTATACAGGCTATCTGGGGTCAGCATATCCCGGTATCTCATCCGCCACATATACGCTTTCAGCATTTGTGGAGAGTTCTTTTCTTTCTCCCCTTTCTGATAAATCTCGCCAGTCAGTTTTATCACAGTCTCAGGCAGGCTCTTCTTTTCTGCCTGCTCCACTTGTTTCCATAATTTGTCGTAAGTTTGTGCCTGCACTGCCGGAATCACTCCCAGACATAATAGCACCAGCATACAAATCTGCCTTATTTTCATAATCTTTCCAGTTTAAGTTTGATATATATCTGTATAAATAACAAAGTAAGGAATAAAAGTTTAAAGATTTATTCTTTTTCAATTAATTTTCAATAATTGTCTTATTTCATCTGATACCAAATTTGAAAAAGAGACAGCAATGTTCGATTTTTAAGATTATATTAGAAATTCAGTTGATCAAAAAATAGTGAACCAGCAAATAATTCGCATAAATAAGTGTAATAATATGCAGAAACATAAACTAATATTACATAAAGGTACGTGAAATATGCATCTTTTCTTACCAACAAAACCTTCATTGGTTTAAAACCAACGGGATGTTCCTTTTAAACCAACGACTCTTTCCTCACCGAGGAACTTATTTATCACTGGCCAAAAAGTAATAAAAGAGGCATAGGGAGGCTATTTTTCTCTAGTTTATCGACAATAACAAACATGATAACAATAGCATAATGAATCATCAAATTTCAATAAAGTTACCAAATAACCAGTTTAAGATCAAGACAGCTTCAATTTAATCACAAAACCATCCAATTCATAAAAAGAGTAAATATCATAGTTACAAATGCCGAAGCTTTTTCATTCTATATTTATATGATGTTGGCATTAGCGCCTTCCTGACTGTTTAAATATTCCCTTTTTAAGAAGGTCATTTTTTCACCATGAGACCGATATATACACAAATAGAAATAAAACAGGTGAGGAGCTAAAAGAATGTATCGTAATATGGGAAGAAAACAAGAGTATATTATGTGAAAAGAAATACGAAAATAAAAATGGAAGAAAACAACAATATACTTTTTGATCTTTGATTTTCCCCTATTTAGTTCTATCTTTGTCTATGTTTCATATAAAAATGTAATTTAGATGGACGAGAGATTCAGACGATACCCGATAGGAATACAGAATTTCGAAGATTTGCGAAATAATGGTTATGTGTACGTTGATAAAACGGAGTTAATTTACCGTTTGACAAACACAAATAAGGTTTATTTTTTAAGCCGTCCCCGACGATTCGGGAAAAGTCTGCTAGTATCTACACTCGAAGCTTATTTTTCCGGAAAGAAAGACTTGTTCAACGGATTGGCAATGGAAACTCTGGAAAAAGAATGGGCTGTTTATCCGGTGCTACATATTGATTTCAGTGTGAGTAAATATATGACTGCCGAAGCGTTATCAGCCGTCATTAATTACCAGTTACTGCAATGGGAAAAATTATATGGACGCGAAGAAGGAGAAACGACTTTCAGCCTTCGTTTAAAGGGAATCATACAACGCGCATATACACAGACCGGCAAACCGGTTGTGATACTTGTAGATGAATATGATGCTCCCATGCTGGACAGTAATAACAATACGGAATTGCAAATAGAAATTCGTGATATTATGCGCGATTTCTTCAGCCCTTTGAAAGCGCAAGGCCAATATATCCGTTTCCTTTTTATCACAGGTATCAGCAAATTCAGTCAAATGAGTATCTTTAGCGAACTGAACAACTTGCAAAATATCAGTATGTGGGATGAATATAGCGCTATATGCGGCATTACCGAACAAGAGGTACACACACTGCAAATCGATATCGAACAGATGGCTCAAGCCAATAACGAAACATATGAAGAAGCTTGTACTCATCTGAAACAACAATATGACGGATATCATTTTAGTGAAAATAGCGAGGATATTTATAATCCATTCAGTCTGTTCAATGCTTTCGCACAAAAAAAGTATTCCAATTTTTGGTTTTCTACCGGTACTCCCACTTTTTTGATAGATCTCCTACAAGAAAGTAACTTTGATATCCGTGAGTTGGATGACACTACTGCTACAGCAGAACAATTTGATGCTCCCACTAATAGAATTACCGACCCTCTTCCAGTACTTTATCAAAGCGGCTATCTCACTATTAAAGGATATGACCCGAGTTTTCAGCTCTATACCCTAGCTTACCCCAACAAGGAAGTCAGGAAAGGATTTCTCGAATCTCTCATGCCTGCTTATGTACATTTGCCCGCACGAGAGAATACATTTTATATAGTATCATTTATTAAAGACTTACGTGCCGGAAATTTGGATGGATGCCTGGAAAGACTAAAGTCCTTCTTCGCTTCTATCCCTAATAAGTTAAATAATAAAGAAGAGAAACATTACCAAACCATCTTCTATCTATTTTTCAGGCTGATGGGGCAATATATAGATGTGGAAGTAGATACAGCTATCGGAAGGGCTGACGCCATTGTAAAATTACAAGATACCCTTTATGTCTTTGAATTTAAAGTGGACGGTACACCGGAAGAAGCATTGGCGCAGATTAATAGTAAGAAGTATGCCATTCCCTATCAGGTGGGAGACTGGAAAATAATAAAAGTGGGGGTAAACTTTGATAGTGCGACAAGAACTATCGGAACATGGAAAACAGAAAGATAAAGAACGCGGATTAACCACTATACAGCCTAAATGACAGAATAAAAAGTGGGGATAACGTTTTCAATAACGCATCCCCACTCAAGCTTAGTTAATGTACTGAATCTCATTTTTCAATTCTGTACCCCCATGAAAGCATTTCGTTGCGACCTACTTCACTGAGGATTTTTCTAATTAATGAACTCATTTTCTTTGCCATAATCTTTAAACCTTTAAAATTACTAATACCTGAAAACTAAAAAACTTAAATCTTCTCTTTGGGGAGTATGCCAAGTGTTGAGTATCCCCAAACATGTACATCGGCATTGCCGATCTTTCTAAACAATCTTTCTAACTTTTTCATTTTGTTATCCTCCTAATTACATGTTTTATAACACAAAAATACGACCATTGTTTATAGATTGAGCCGAAAAAGGAAAGAAATTTATGTTTTATAGCCTGTCTCTTATACACATCTGACGCTGCCGACGAATA
>ERZ1027069.913-NODE-913-length-11967-cov-8.278375_pt1 | contig 11967 bp, 7 predicted proteins | sample MGYA00519281_ERZ1027069 | MGnify/ENA primary metagenome ERZ1027069 (study PRJEB26926, sample SAMN06164836) | human gut metagenome | biome: ENVO:00009003; feature: ENVO:2100002; material: ENVO:00002003 | host: Homo sapiens | place: USA | collected 2012 ... | reverse complement strand
ATTTTATATCTTTTATTATTTTTTCTTTAAAAATTCTTCGATTATCCAAAAGCTTTATATACGCATTTGGGAGAAATAACATTTCTTGTTCTTTAGGTCTTCCAACAATATTTTTAACATAAACCCCATATGTACCTTTTGGCAAATAAATACGTAATATAGCTTCGTATCCATGGTCTAACGCAAAATCATTAATTAAGCTTGTACTTAAAAAGCCTTTATTTCGTTTCCAAAAATCTTTCTTTTTATAACTTTTTAACTCATCTATATAAGAATTTAAAACGCCGCGATAAACCACTATATTTTCAGGTACCTTTGGTGCTAATACTATTGAAATTACTAATGTATTAATAATAATTTTATAAAAATCACTTGCAGAGTTTAATTCTTCTTTCCACAAAATAGAATTTATTTTATTATAGTCAAATCCGCAATATTGTTCTATTGCATGATATCCATGTGATTTAAAAATTTGTTCAAGATTAAAAAGGTTTGTTTTATATTCTTCCGCCCATTTTTTATAATGTTTATTTCCCCATTCTTCTGCTTCTTCTTTAGTAAAAAATGAACGATATAAAGATCTATCTATAATCATGTCATACATTCCTTTATATTCCGATTAAAAAATAATATAAAAATTATAATGTATAACAATAAAATTGTCAATACAATTCGCCAATGGCGAATTAAAAAGAAGGTGATAAAAATGATAGAAAAATTACTGACATCATATCGTGAAAAGCTCTGTGCACAGGAAATAATGCTTGTAACTAATTTGTATAATGCTTCAAACGATATAAAGGCAGCTGAGCTGTTGGCGGACAGGCTATCTGTAAAAGGATATGGATTAGCATTAAAAAGAGCAAGTCCTGTTGATGTGGAATATGTAAACGATGAGATTATAAAGTACGATATAGCGGATATGATTAATAAATCTGTAAAATATATAAATTCCTACTCATTTGAGATAAGGGACGAACTTATCAGCTTTTACAAAAAGAATAAAAGTATGGAACAAAATAAGTTTATCAGCGGACTGAAAAATATATTAGGTCTGAATTCCGATTATCAATTGAAAAAGGCTGTTAAAAGTAAAAGCGCAGTTAAAGTACGGAAGCCTAAAAAGCCTTCTCTGCTTGGTAAGCTAAGAAAATATGAAAAAATTATTCAAGAAGGATTAAGACAATAAAAAAATTCGCCAATGGCGAATTAGAAAGGACGAACAATGAATATTTTTCAGGAAATAAAAGAAAGGCTGTCGTTAAAAGATATAGTCCGCGCTTATGGAATAGAGCTGAATCGAAGCGATATGTGTATATGTCCGTTTCATGCTGAAAAAACGGCAAGTATGAAAATATACGATAAAGGCTTCAGGTGCTATGGCTGCGGCGAGGGCGGAGATACTATTGAATTTGTACGTAAGTACTTCAATCTGAATAATACACTTGAAGCGGCTCATAAAATAAATGAAGATTTCAACCTTGGAATTCAGACGGATAAGCGGCCTACAAAATCAGAGGTCAGGTCGGCTCAATCAGTCGTTCAGAAAAGAATAGAATTTGAACAGAAGGACAAGCAGGCGTTTCAGATTTTTTCAGAGTATTTCAGCGTACTTCGAGATTACAGCAAATTAGCGCCTAAAACGGAATATGAAGTACCGGATAAGCGCTTTATAGAATATCTTCAAAATTTTGAACAGATTGATTATACTTTGAACCGTCAGATTGAGCTTATGCATAATCCGATAAACGAACGTATGGAATTTCTGAACGATAATCAAGATTACATAGTTAAAATAGCCGAACGGCTGCTTGAAATACGAAAAGATAGGGATACGGAAAAAACGCATACAATTAAAAATAACCCTGATCAGGTAAGGAATGATAACGCAGTAAAACCAAATTATAAGATAATCGGAAATACGCCATATAAAAGTATTCAGGATAAGGCGTATCTTAAATACGGCAGCGCATTTTCAAAACAGATAGAAAACTCACTCAATGCTGCAGGGATAAAGTTTTCCGGAAAGGTTTGCGACAAGCTTACTACTTTTACAGTAAACAGACAAGATTTGAATACGGTCAGATCTATTGCCGCTAAGGAAGCTGAAAGATTTACAGGAATTAATAAGCCGCAGATAATACCTGCGCAAAAACAAAAGACCGCCGGTATTAAACGGCAGCCTCAAAGTAATGAAATGATACTATAAATTAATCCTTATAATGTCCTTTGCATGAAGCTATGATTATTGCTCCATTGTGTTCCTTATAAACAATACGATCGCAGTCGTTGATTCGTCTGCTCCACCAGCTTTGAAGATTTCCTTTAAGAGGTTCGGGCTTTCCAATGCCTTCATATGAATTACGCTGAATGTCTTTGATAAGCTCGTTTATCTTTTTAAGCGTTTTCTTGTCTTGTGACTGCCAATAACAATATTCATTCCATGCACGTTCTTCCCATAGTAATTTCATATATCAGTCCTCTGTTAAATCGTGTTCCTGAAGCTTTGATTTTCCGGATTCAATATCTGAAATAACAGAATTAAGATATCGTATATTACTTTCAGAATAAAATGGATCAGCAGTTATTTCAAAAGGTATTCTCTTTTCCCTGCTTACTTTTGTTGCAAACATAGTAAATGCCGCCGTCATAGTAATACCCATTTCTTTGCAGGTTTGTTCCATATTCTTTTTCAATTCTTCATCCATACGAAAATTCACCATAGCCTGTGCCATAGTTATCAGCTCCTTTCATTTATATTATAGCACTTTGTAAAGCTAATGTCAATTACTTGCTTTACAAATTCGCAATGTTATTTTATGCTTATTCAATTAAATTATTAACGGAGGTTTCAAATGAAAAAATTATTTATACTGTCGTCAGCAATCCTTATAAGCTGCGCCGTATTGCTCGGATGCGCTGAAAAGGTCAAGGAAAAGCCGGAAACGGATATTGTAACTGAACCGGAAGATTTAAGCTATGCTAAAACTCCGGAGGAAATAGCGATACGTATTACCGAATCAATAGCAGGATTTGACGAACAGGCATATATTAAATATTTTCCGAATTTTTATGAAAGAAATTCATTTAATACAATAAAAAATTCCTTTTATATGCACTGCCGTTCTGAAGGCCTTGATTATGAAATTAAACGTTCCATAGACGATTTTAACGTGTATATATACACAGACAGGAGAAATGAAGACGGATTTGTATCTGCACTGTCTTTTTTAAAAGACAGTGATATTATAAAGCTGCATATTAAAATGCAGTATGATATCGAAAAAAACGGATATTATGTTACCGACGTTTTTTCAAGCGGTCCTGAGGACCCCGGAACTCCTGAAGATATTATCATAGAACAGGGCGGCAAGCTTATAAATACAAACGATTATTGAAAAAGGAGAAGCTATGAATATAAGCACAGTAAAAAACATTCTTAATAATGAAAAAAAGAAACTGAATACGGACGTTTCAGAATGGCTTTCATTTCTGGAGGTTTCAGCATATCACTATAAGCATTCGGTAGACGATCAGGTTATGATACACGCCTTTAATCCATCTGCAAAGGCCTGCGCCGATATTATGGTATGGACTAACCTGAGAAGAAATACCGTATCAGGAAACAGTATTCCGATTTTAAAAAACGGTAATATTGTTTATCTATACGACATCGCTCAGACGGAATCCAGGGAGGACGGAAGTTCCGTTAATCCTTGGATATGGTCGGTAGAGGATAAGACCTTAAACGCAAGCTATGAAGGGGCGGTTAGTGAAAATCTGACAGAAAAGTATAGACTTAAATCAGAAAAGCTGCCTGATAAGCTCTACGAGCTTTCGTTTCTTAAAACAGCCCGATATCTAAACGACAGAAAATCCGCTTTTGCATGGCTTACGGCTGAATCGGCCGCATACTGCGTTATGCACAGATGCTGTCCCGACGAGGTTTACCCTTCCCTAAAGAATCTTTCTCATTTGGATAAATTTGATTTTGAGAAAATCGCGGAAGCGGTATGCGGCGTCAGCTCGGAAATTTTATCGGAAATAGAAGCTATAGCCAAATCAGAAAGAGTAAAAAAATATGAAAGTATAAGGAGTAAAAATAATGACAAAGCATTTCAGAGAAAAGAAAATAATCAACGGAATGAATCACACGCTAAGCGTACAGACGGGAGAATGGATTCCGGAAATAAAGTACGAAAACGGATTGACTTGGATACTGGACGAACGCTCGGAAACAATGACGTATTACGCTCTGGCGGCGGGCAAATTGAAGCCGTCGGAGATAACAAGGGAAATGAAAGACAAGATTTTCAGGCAGGCGGACGAAGCGAGCATGAAAACGAAGGAACGGCTGAAGAAATACGGAATGACGGAAACGGAATTCAGTCTGATACCTCCGGAGGAGGCTCACAGATATTACAAAACGGAACAGGGCTTTTGGAAGGAAATTCAGGAAGAGGAAGTACCGGAGAATCTTCACGGGAAATATATAACGCTGCGCCGGAATTATCTAATGAATCATCTTCCGGAGACGTATCTAAAATTGAAAGAAAGCGGACGTCTGAATTATCATCTGACGGAAATAAATCAGAGAGCGCACGAACTGATGGAGATTATAACAGAGCAGCTGAAAGAAAACAGTCAGGAATACCAGCAGGCGGAGGAACAGGCGGACTTCCTAAAAATGGTACGTCTGACGGAAACATACGGAAAAATAGCGGAGGAAACGATACTAAAGGAGATAATTTACAGCGAGTAAATAGTTCTGATATTATAGGAAATACAGTTTACAGATATATAAAGCAAAAGACATATCATAAATACGATACGGAAACCGCAAAGAAAATAGCGTCGGAGCTTAAAAGTTACGGTGTTAAATTTTCAGGTAAAATCAACGGTGAAAGTACTACTCTGACTATTTCTAAATTTGACTTAGAAAAATTCAAGGAGATCGAGGACAAGGTTGCCAACGGCGAATCCGAGAAGCTTCAAAAAGAATTTCTAAAGAATAATGAAAATAATCAATCCATGAGCATTCCGAAGCCTGAAAAGGCTTTGCCCGGAGAGCCGATAGTAACCGTCGGATTTTCAGAACATCCCGAGCTTAGCGAAGGAATGAAATTCCCTATTTCACAGGCTGACAGACTATTGGCCGAGCTTGATAAAAAGCAGCGGTCCGACCGTGAGTATCATAAAACGGATTTTACTGTAGAATACAGTATAAACGGCGAAAAAAACACATTTGAGGGAAGATACGATATCGGCGACGGAGACGGCTCTCTGACAGAACATATCAAATCATATGCGCAATATATGCTGAAGGACGATATTATTAAAAGCTTCAGTTCCGATGAAAAAGAGCTTGATGAAAACAAGAGAAATTATAAATATATTCTGAATGAATTAATACCGCTTTTTGAAGACTTTACCGAAAAGAGCAAATATAAGTATACCCCTTTAATAACGGAAGATAACTATGATACTGACAGAGCCGACGTTAATACGTTCAGAAATAAAGGTAAAACCGTCAGGTCTGTAGATATTCCGGTTAAGGCGTCCGACGAGCTGCGAAGAAGATTTGAGCTTTACGGTCTTAAACCGTCGGACGAACAGACAGAAATAAGCTTTTCTACTTATGGCGATGATTGGAACAGATTTGAAATAAAGGATAAATACGGCAACAGATGGGTTTATGTTAACGCACAGGATATACTTTCTCCTGAAGAGCTTGAAACAATGAATGCAGTTGTTTCCGGCTTTTATAATGATAAAATTCAGGAACGCTCTGAAATAGACGATATGCTGGAATTTGCCCAAAGAGCTTATTATGATTCACAGTATTCAGGAAAAGATTTGTATGTTTACGGTGCAGAGCCGCAAATGGAGCAGATGTCGCTGTTCGGTGAGAAAGAAGCGACAGAACAGGTTTCTGTAAAAAGCAGTCAGGAAAAAGCAATAACTGCCGTTTTAATGTATGGCAGCGGCTTTGCAGACGGTAAATTCCGTATAGCGGATTATGCCGATAAAAACCATTCTATAAATGATTTTGCCGAAATGCTGAAAAAAGAATACGGTATCGGCGGTCACAGCGGCGACGATGTAAATTATTCATGGACGAGTCATGACGGAAAAGGTATACAGATTACACTGCCGCGTACAAATGAATCCGAGGAGGGCGAAAAAATAACCGTTTCATGGAAAGAAGCGGCAAAGCGTATTTCAAAGCTGTGCGAACAGGGAGAATATATAACTGAGGAACTTGCAGACCGCAGAGGGGTTATTATGGATATGGACGCTTTGGGGTATGAACCCGCACAGGTTGACGGATTTTCTGATGATTTTCTCATGTGGAAGCCGAAGAATGAGAATGAGGTAGAAATTGGATTTGACGGTTGGGACGCTGTAAGAGATTTTACACATGATGTTCAAACGCTGATGAATGATTACACGGTACAGCAGTTGCGGGACAGGGCAAACGGAGATTACAGCGTGATTGAATATGGTTCGTTTGGGGACGGGGAAGTTGAAACGGCAATTAACAACCACCCGCAGAATATCTATCGTATTTACCAACTGAAGAGCGATGAAAAATATCATGGAATACGGTTTGAGGACAGAGCGACGCTTCAGAAATCAGGTATTCAGCTTGGAATTAATGATTATAACCTTGTTTATGAGGGTAATTTTAATGATGTCGAAGGAGATTCATTTGACGATAAACTGAATACTCTGTATGACCGTTTCAATTTCGAACAGCCGGAGGATTTTAAGGGCAGATCGCTTTCAGTAAGCGACGTTATTACCGTTAAAAACGGTAAAAATGAAAGCGCATATTATGTTGATAGTATTGGATTTACCGATATTCCTGAATTTTTCAACAAGTTTAATGAAAACAGTAAAACTGAAAACATAAAAGCGCAGAATTATCATATTAACAACGATCTTGAAATCGGCGGCGCAAAAGCAAAATTTAAGGCTAACATAGCGGCAATTGAAACATTGCAGAAAATTGAAATTGAAAATCGTTATGCAACTCCTGAAGAACAAGAAATCATGTCCCGGTATACGGGCTGGGGCGGTCTTTCCGAAGCCTTTGACAGCTCCAAAGAAAAGTGGACCGAGGAATATAATCAGCTTAAAGAGCTGCTTACAGAAGAAGAATATAAGTCGGCTAAGGCTTCTGTTCTCGATTCCTTCTATACTCCTCCGTATATAATTGAATCCATATATTCCGCATTAAAGAACATGGGCTTCGATGGCGGAAATATCCTTGAGCCTGCGCTGGGAACAGGAAATTTTTTAGGAAAAATGCCTGAATCAACGTATAAGGAATCACGTATTTACGGTACTGAAATTGACAGTATATCAGGTCGGATTGCAAAGCGGCTTTATCCTGACGCGGATATATCAATAACCGGGTTTGAAAAGAAAGACTTTCCGGACAGCTTCTTTGATATTGCCGTGGGAAACGTGCCGTTCGGCGGCTTTAAAGTACCCGACCGAAGATACGATAAATACAATTTTGCAGTGCATGATTATTTCTTTGCCAAAACTCTCGATAAGGTACGTCCCGGAGGAATCGTTGCGTTTATTACTTCAAAAGGTACGCTGGATAAGGCAAATCCGTCGGTAAGAAAATATATATCGCAAAGGGCGGAGCTTTTAGGCGCAGTCAGACTTCCGAACACCGCTTTCAAGTCTTATGCCGGAACGGAGGTTACTTCCGATATAATATTTTTACAGAAACGCGAAAGAATGATAGATATTGCTCCCGAATGGGTATACACCGAAGCGGACGGCAATGGTTTTACCTGCAATCGTTACTTCATAGATAATCCCGATATGATATTGGGAAAAACCGTTGAGGGCAACAAGCTTTACGGAAAAGGTACTATGGTAATTCCGTTTGAAAACTCCGATCTGAAGGAACAACTGCAAAAAGCCGTTCTAAAAATAAAAGGAGAATACTGTAAAGAGAGCGCCGTTATAGCCGACGTAAGCAATACTAAAAAATCCGCTTCCGTTCCGGAGGTACTACCGGCCGATCCCGGCGTCAAGAACTTTACATATACTGAAATCAACGGTAAAATATTCTACCGTGAAAATTCTATTATGACTGAAATCTCATTTAAGGGAAAAAAGCTTGAGCGTATAAAGGGTATGACCGCAATAAATAAATGCGTAAGAGAACTGCTTGATATGCAGCTTTCCGGATATTCTGATGAAGCTGTAAAGGAGAAGCAGACAGAGCTTAACAGTATTTATTCCTCTTTTACAAAGAAGTACGGCTTGCTGAATTCTCAGGTAAATAAAAGCGCTTTTAAAGAGGACGTTTCGCTTCCTTTGCTTATTGCTCTTGAAAAAGTCAAAGACGGAAAGCTCGTGCAGAAAGCCGACATTTTTACCAAACGCACTATAAGACCTCAGATAAGTATAACTCATGTTGATACAGCGGCCGAGGCTCTCGCAGTTTCCATATCGGAAAAAGCCTGCGTCGATCTTGGCTTTATGGCTTCGCTTATGGGCGGTTCTGAAAAGACTGAACAGATAAAAGCAGACCTGAAGGGCGTTATATACAAAAATCCTGAAAAGGGCGGCGATGAACTGTCCGGATGGGAAACGGCAGCCGAATATTTATCGGGAAATATAAGGGAAAAGCTTACCGCCGCTGAGAAAGCGGCGGCAGACAATCATATATATAAGGAAAACGTTCAGGCTCTTGAATCCGTTATACCGGAACGTATCGAAGCCGGAGACATAAGGGTTAAGCTGGGCGCGCCTTGGATTGATGAAAAATACATAACGCAGTTTATTTATGAAGTTCTTGATACTCCGGTTAATTTGCAGGTCAATAATGGCGGTCTCTGTATAGACGTTCAGCATTCAAATAAAACCGCTTCATGGGTTATCACAAACAAAAGCCTTGACAGCGGTAACATAAAAGCGACCGTAACTTACGGAACGGCTCGTAAAAACGCATATGAAATAGCAGAGGATTCGCTGAATCAGAGAGATACGACAGTAAACGATCCAAAATTTGATGACGACGGTAAAATCCATTATGTATTAAATCACAAGGAAACGGTTCTCGCACGCCAAAAGCAGGAAGCTATTAACAATGCATTTCGTGAATGGATATTCCGCGACCGTGAACGACGCGAATTTCTTGTAGAAAAATACAACGTTCAGTTTAACTGCATACGTCCGAGAGAATACGACGGTTCTCATCTTACCTTTGCGGGAATGAATCCTGAAAAGGAACTGAGACCTCATCAGAAAAACGCTGTAGCCCGTGCGATTTACGGCGGAAACACGCTGTTTGCACACGAAGTAGGCGCCGGAAAAACCTATGAAATGATAGCGACCGCTATGGAGGGCAAACGTCTCGGACTTTGCAGTAAATCGCTGATTGCAGTACCTAATCATCTAACTGAACAGTTTGCTAATGATTTTATAGATCTTTATCCCAATGCAAATATTCTTGTTGCAGGCGAAAAGGATTTCAGAAAAGAAAACCGTCGAAAGCTTTGCGCTAAAATTTCAACCGGAGATTTCGACGCGGTTATTATCGGTCATTCTCAGCTTATAAAGGTAGGAGTATCTCCGGAGCGTGAACAGGAATTTATAAAGCAGCAGATTGAAGAGGTTACGGATGATATTGCTGAAATCAAAAGGCAAAACGGCGAACATTTTACTATTAAGGAAATGGAAAAAACTAAAAAAGACATGGAAACACGCCTGAAACAGCTTTCAGACCGTATAGTAAAGGACGACGTCATTACCTTTGAGCAGCTGGGAGTTGACAAGCTTTTTATAGATGAAGCGGATATGTTTAAAAATCTCGGACTGTCTACTAAAATGAGAAACATAAGCGGAGTATCTGCAAATACCAAGGTACAGAAAACTCAGGATTTATACATGAAGTGTCAGTATATAGACGAGCTGACCGGAGGAAAAGGAATCGTCTTTGCTACAGGCACGCCTGTGTCAAACAGCATATCGGAGATATTTACAATGCAGAGATATTTACAGGCGGATCTACTGAGAAAAAATAATCTCGCTCATTTTGACGCATGGGCCGCAAGCTTTGCGGAAAAGGTCACAAAGCTTGAATTTGCTCCTGAAGGCACGGGCTTCAGGCAGAAAACAAGGCTTGCAAGATTCTATAACCTGCCTGAGCTTATGACTATGTTCAAGGAATGCGCAGATATTAAAACGGCCGACAATATTGATCTCCCCACTCCTGAATGTGAAGTTCATAATATTTCAGTTGATCCAACTGAAACGCAGAAGAATCTTGTAAAGTCGCTTGGAAAACGTGCGGAAATAATTCACAATAAGGCTGTAACGCCCGATGTTGATAACATGCTTCTGGTTACTATGGACGGGCGCAAGATTGGTCTTGATCAAAGGCTTATAAATCCCCTGCTTCCAGACGAAGCGGGTACTAAGGTAAACGCTTGTATCGACAACGTTTTCAGAATATGGAACGAAACCTCGGAAAACAGAAGTACTCAGCTTATTTTCTGTGATTTCGGCGTTCCTACGGTTCAGAAAAAGGTTAAGGATAAGGACGGTAACGCTATCACAGAAAGTGAAGAAGATTTCTCAAAATTCAATATTTATGACGATATACGTTCCAAGCTGATTAATATGGGCGTACCTCAGGAAGAAACAGCGTTTATTCATTCGGCCAAAACAAAGGAGGCAAAGGAAAAGCTTTTTGAAAAGGTTCGTAACGGGGACGTTCGGATTATGATCGGTTCTACTTCAAAAATGGGGGCAGGCACGAACGTGCAGAACAAGCTGATTGCTTCCCATGATTTAGATTGTCCTTGGAAACCTCGTGATATGGAGCAGCGCCGTGGGCGTATGGTAAGACAAGGAAATGAAAATAAAAAGGTGCAGCTCTTCAGATATGTAACTAAGGATACCTTTGACGCATATTTATTCCAGACGCTTGAGAATAAGCAGCGGTTTATCTCACAGATCATGACTTCAAAAACCCCGGCAAGAAACTGCGACGATATTGACGAATCAACGCTCAGTTACGCGGAGGTAAAAGCCCTTTGCATTGCAAATCCTCATATCAAGGAAAAAATGGAACTCGATATAGAGATTTCAAAGCTTCAGATGATAAAGTCTGAATTTATGAATATACATTACAGGCTTGAGGACGCCGTTCATGTAAAGCTTCCTCAAGAGCTTGCAAATGAAATTTCAGAGCTTAAGAATATGGAGGCGGACAGAAAAGCGTTAGCGGATTATCCAATCGAACACGACAGCGAAGGACATGAAGTTTTCAGCCCTATGACTGTAAACGGAAGAACGTTTACAGACAGAAAGGAAGCCGGAGCAGCCTTGATTAAAGCTGCAATACAATCGGCAATAGGAAACAAAAACAATGCTGTTACCATAGGCGAATACAAGGGCTTTAAGCTTGATGTATATACCGACAGCGCCGGGAAAGTTAATCTTTATATAAAGGGAAAATCAAGCGTCAGTATTATAATGAGCGAAAGCGAAGGAGGAAATATAACGAAAATCAATAACGCGCTGAATAATATTGAGGATAGAATAGTCCGCTGTAAGGACAGAATTGAAGCCCTTAAAAGGCAGATAGAGAATTCAAAAACCGAGCTTACGAAACCGTTCCCGCAGGAACAGGAATTGAAGGACAAGCTTGAACGTCAAACTGAGCTTGCATTGCTTTTAAACCTTGACAATACTGAAAAACAGCAGGAACAAACAAAACAAAGAGCTTCAAACAATCGTGAAAACGATATGGAAATCTGATATGCTATACGCCGGTTCGCCATTGGCGAATTGGCGTGTAATCTTTACAAAATTGGTTTATTATGGTAGAATGGAGGTAATTATGATTAGCGATATAGCTTTATTAGAAATTTATAATCAATATAACAACTGTCTCTTATACACATCTGACGCTGCCGACGAATAGCC
>ERZ1027069.898-NODE-898-length-12085-cov-6.178387_pt1 | contig 12085 bp, 10 predicted proteins | sample MGYA00519281_ERZ1027069 | MGnify/ENA primary metagenome ERZ1027069 (study PRJEB26926, sample SAMN06164836) | human gut metagenome | biome: ENVO:00009003; feature: ENVO:2100002; material: ENVO:00002003 | host: Homo sapiens | place: USA | collected 2012 ... | reverse complement strand
GTTTCTATGTTATTACAAGTTACATTTACATCGTAAATACAATTTCCTACTTTATCAGAAGGGGACAAATGTATTTTATTTGATATTAATTCATGATTGAGCACAAACAAACAGCTATTGAGACATCATGGTCCGATAGCATACTTAATATTAGACCACCTCCTCCCCTGATTATTCACCTGAGGCTAGTTTGCTACGCCTAATACAAATAAATGAAAATAATTATTGTTACTTGGGGGACATTGCTTTTTTATTGATAGTTCAAGACATTTAGAATCTGAATTCTCAATAAGCATAACTCATAACCAAATATTGACCTCCCCCAAAACAAACAAATTAGAGATCATATTATTTGAGTTTATGGATGTGCACAATTATGGAATCATAGTTGGCACATAATCTTTCATGTCTCTTGAATCAGAAAGAAAAAGCAAACTCCATCGAGTGACGTCATTTAAAATATAATAACATGATGTATTTAAAGACAATATCTATTGCTGCATCTTTCTTAATAGCAACAATATTTGAAAATCAATCATATTTAGTTTTATTGCTGATAGTAGCAGGTTTCTTTCTCTACTGGCATTTATTTCATTATCTTTCCATACAAAAAGAAAGAAATTTCCTCAAAGAAGAGAACCAGTATTTTATAGATTCTTTCCAAAGTATTCGAAATCCAATTACATTAGTTCATGTTCCTTTACGAACGATCTGTAATGATAACTGTCCCGAGAACATAAAGAATGATTTGTCACTGGCTATTCGAAATATAGAATGTTTAAATGAGAATCTAGACAAATTGTCCGGATTAAAATATTTGCATAATCATCCCGAAGTCCTAAACATTACCGAACATGAATTAGGAAACTATTTAAGAAACAGAATTTGCTCCCTACAAGGTTATGCAACGAACAAACACATAAAATTAATAATCAAGACAGAATTCACTTATGCCAGTGTATGGTTTTACAATCATCAAAATACTACCCAAATGTGCGGCATAGATGAAGAAAGAGCATTCCGATATACCCTCAATCGGGTTGATATTAAGTTTCTTCACCAACAATAGCGCGAAATCAAACAAACTGAATATTCCTACCACTGTGAAGATTCTATAGAAATAATAGTCCAAAGTCTCACTTCTTCCGTACAACATAACGGCTACAAGAAAAACAACAATTGCTGCGATGTGCTGTAAAGTCCTTCTCCTTCTGTTTGGTGAGAATATCGAAACATCATTAATCTGGAAATACGCTCCAAGCCAGAAAAAGAAGAAGCCTACCGAGGTAATGAATGTGAATGGAAACCAAATATTCAAAACCATTAAAGCCGCCATTACAATAAGGCCTATCTTTCCTGCATATTTTGATAAGAATAGAATCAAGGGAGACACCAATGACAACATTATAAGATCTCTCATAAACCATAGCGGTCCGTCTATAGGACATCTATCTTTAGGCATTTCTACTTCTAAAAGATTTTTCGAAATAGAATCTCGTCCACAATCCCAGAATAGTCTAATACCTCCATTCTCTTGAAGAAAGTCTGCAATAGTAGATTGTAGCAGAATCTTATCTGTTAGAAATGAGACAATCATGAAAATCGCATTCCATACGATATAGGGCATTACCAAACTTTTCAGCCTTGCTCTATTCTTGGATTTGTATGTAGTAGGATTATGTTCATGATACTTGGTGAAATAGAAGTATCCGGAGATGAAAAAGAATGCTGGAACTGCAAGTTGTGAAAGCAATCTACATATTATCACATATAGAATTTCCCCCCCCCATTTCGCAGAAGTTCTGACTACCAGAAAGTAGTAGCGACTCACCTGCATGTTGTGATATGCTCATGCCAATAGCTGCATGCATCATTACGACAAGGAAAGCCATCAGATACCTAAGCATATCAATCGTTGTCGATTCTACACTATTTCGTTGAATACTCATTTTAAATTTATACTATTATCTTTTATACCACATCGTTTTAATACTTCATCAAGTTCACCACCAAACACATCGAAGTTAAAGTATAATGGAATCCAAAAAGAAAATTGGTTCGTGTTTACTTCAATAAGAACTGGAGTATTGTCTTTATCCAAACAAATGTCCAAAGCAATCAAGTGGAATCCGTAATACTTTTGAGCAATTCTCAACGCAAAAGCCTTTACACTATCCCAATTGGGAATGGTGAAGCTAGAATTAGAAAAATCTATGTTATTCCATTGGGTTACTGATTTTCCATTACTGAACATTAGCTTGTTTCCCAATTTCCCAGAAGATAAGTTAATTTTAACCATTCCACCACCTGCATGGGCATTATCGACAACGTTGCCTTCTTTACCAACTCGAAGTACAGATGCCGTCACTTTCCAGTCTCCATTTAATACTGACTTATACACACACAGACGAAGAGTGTTAATGGCCGTTGAACAAAAGCTACTAATGAAAGGGCTTTGCTCTACACAACTTTGAATGATGAAATACGGATATTTGCTTCTTAGATAATCCAATGTCAATACATCACCTTTTGCAGCTTTGTACTCTCCATCAACAAGAGCAAATTTCTCAACACCAATACCGCTACAACTATCAACAGAAGGCTTTACAATTATAGCAGGACTACACCCTAATTGTTTTTTGAAATCAAAACTATCATCTTTACAATTGGCAATTACTTCGTATTGTTCATTCATTAAATAATCATATCCGTTTCTTCGTAATAAGGTCCGAGGCCGATTGATATCTACAAGGAAAAGATCATAGCTATTCTTGTCAGAATAAAACTCGTTGTGTCTTCGGCTGTTCAAAACATTCTCTATCTGGAGATGCGCTATACCTTCTGAAACAATAATGTTAGGGTCTGTTACATAATGAGAATAAAACCGAAAAGAATATGGTTCAACTGTATTTACCCCCCCCCATTTCTTCTGAAAGTCAATTTCTCCTGGCAACGGATTATTGTCGTATCCATTCAATTCAAGAAAAGATTTGAACTGCTTTCTATAGATATTTAAGAAGATATACTCGTATAACACACCTGTACTTGCGATGGCAATTCTTGCATCTTTAACTATGTCCTTTAGATGAGTAAATGCGAAAAATAGTTTTTTGACATTCATATTTATTATGCTAATTTTAATTATCGTCCACCCTTGGTAATTCTATTTCGTTTCCTAATGTTGTATCCCATTCTTCAGGATTAAACTCCTCAGCACCACACCCTGGGAAAAACGTCAACTCTCCAAAAAATACAGCTCCATTAACCTCATAGAAATCTACGCGAACGAAAGGAAAACCAAACGATAGTTTTTCCGCAAGTATAACCATAAGGTCGTAATTATGGGGCTTGGGTATGTGATATGTTGCTGCTGGATAATGTCGCTCGAATGGCATTTTATTCCATTGCCTATCGAAGAAAGTTACATGTAAACAATTAGATGCTCGATCAGAGCATACAAAAGTATTTTTAACCTTACCATTAAAACACATAAACTTATAATCGCGAAGATCGCCCACTGCAGGTATAATTTGGATATCATCAGCGTTTATTATGCATCTATACCCCCCCCCCATTAACACCTTGTATATCGATTAGATTACCAATTTTCAGGTTCCATTCTTCTGGCGTAAATATTCCAATACCGCAACCCGGAAATAGTGTAATTTCCCCGAAATATTCTCTATCGTTTATAACATAGAGATCTATTCGTGACATAGGCATGCCGTTGGATAGCTTAGTTGCAATTTCAATCATCTTGTCAAGATGTACGGGACGAGCGACAGACTTGAGACCATTGCGAGCGACGGGATTAAGACCATAAAACTCTTGATGATTCCATTCCATATCATAGAAGTCTATGGTCTCCTTTGTACTTCTGTCTCTGATAACTTGACAGAATGTTGGCACGCCATTGAAACAGAAAAACTTGTAGTCTATTAAATCAGTAGTGTCGGTTTTTGAGACTTCCTCCATATATTGCTCAGCAATGATACGTCGAGGTACATTCTTATATGGCCATTCTCGACCTTGTTTGTAAAAATCAGTCGCAAGACTTCGTTCAATCTTTACTTTGGCAGCCTCTTTATCAAGCATAGACTTATCCTTGCAGATCACAAGCCCACCACTATCGTGTGTACATTTTAGGACAAATTGATTAGGAAGAGAATCAAAATCTATCTCGTCAAATGAGTTCCAGACTCCGAGCGTAGGGATAATGTATTCCTTTCCAATCTTATCCGCCACGTACTTCTTGACAGCATATTTGTCAACTAGTGTTGTAAGTATAGGTTTGCGATAATTCAATTTGAGCCACTGGAGCTTCTCGTTGAACGTCTTGGGGTTGTCCAAATCTGGATAGCAACCCATTTTATTCTTAAACCAGTACTTAATAAACTGGCGATCTGTACCACAATAAAACATGAGACGCTCCATAAAAATATCTCGATTGGTTGCAAGCATTTTAAATGCACTAATCAGTTTCATTTTATTTATTTTTTAGAATCTTGCTCTTTACTAATTTCATAATAACTCTTCTGTCATCCTTGGATATACCTATTGCTACAGCCATGGTTAATATATAAATAGCAGATGTTACATAGAATAACATAAATAGGCCGAAACTTGCTTGAACAACTTGCTCTCTAAATAACAGAACAGGTAGGATATACAATGCAGAAATTGTAACAACCTTTAGAATAACATCCTTCACGTATTCGCATATTGATACTCCCACTTGTATCTTCACATGTACCGTTCGCACGACTGCAGATATAAAATTTATGAAAGTAGAAACGATGACAACAATATAGGGAGGGAAGCCATTCTTCAAGAAATAATAAGTAAGCGGAATGTTGAGCATGAGTAACAAGTTTAGCCAAATCTCATAATACTTGATATTGCCTGTTGCTGTAATAACTTTCCAAAATGGAGCTTGTACGGAATCGATCAAATTATAGGCAATTAAAAAGATTATAAATGTAGAAGCGTATGGTGGCACCTCAACAAGCCATATTCCCAATATATAATCCAGATAAAAGCACAAAGGAGCTGCAATAACAAAAAGTAAATAAAAAGAAAGAAGAGCGGATCGGTTCATAAGTCTGAGAAGTTCTTCTGTCTTTCCTTGCGAATATAATTTTGTTATTTGTGGTGTATAGGCAACTTGAAAACTATTTGTAAAACCAGCAATTGCCATATTGACTCTATTGGCTACGCCATAAGTAGCATTAATGACAGGTCCACAGTAATAATTAACAAGCATATTTCCTATTTGGTTCGTTCCTGTTGTGCCAATTGCGCCAACAAAGTTCCACCCCAAAAAGCTTGTCAATTCTTTGAAATAACTCTTGTCGTAGAACCAATAATAACGACATGTTGAAAAGACCTTCTTGCAATAGATACTATAAGCACATGTTGAGACTGCTGTTACCACAAGAATAAGCAGGCCATACAAAATCAGCTTATCAATATCCCAAATAGTCAGCAAGAAAACGATGACTAACTGCAAAAGTACCTCAATGATGCTGATGATAGCAAAAAAATCCATCTTCTCGTAAGCAATAATAGATGCATGATACGGGATTCTTATTATATTAAAGAATAACGTAACTAGAGAGATTTGAAAGAGCCAGAAAGCTGCATTCATACGATCTGCAGGCACATTAAGATGGTTATCTACATAGTAAACACCCAAGGTCTCTCCTAACAAGAACACAAGTATGCATATCAAAAAGTGAATTGACATACTCATGCTAAAAGTATTAGAGACTCTCTGCAAATCTCCCTTACCCAACTCAAATGTTATAAACCGTTGGGTTGCTGCTGACATTGAGTTATTGATTATTGAAATAAGAACTACAACTCCACCTATCACATTGTAGATGCCGAAATCAGACACTCCTAAAACATCAAGAACGACTCTTGAAGTATATAGGGTTACTGCCATTGACAGTATCATCCTAAAATATAGGTAAACAGTATTTCTTAATATTCTTTTGTTTGATGATTCTTTTTGCACGCTATGTATGTTGATATCCCAACAAAGCTCGTTAACTCTCGGTTGGCTTATTCTCCTAATATTTGTTTGTAAATATGTACCTGCTGGAGTAGGTTTTTTTCTTGAGAATGTCGCTCTCGGGCAACCTGTCTCATATTACTATTGTCAAATGATTTTAAATCTTCAAAAACGTCAATAATTCTTTGTGCTAACATCTCGTAATCTTCATAACGATACAATAAACCACATGTCTTATCAGGAATCATATCAGGAATTCCGCCTGCGTATGAACCTACACATGGAACACCTAACAGCTGGGCTTCTCCTAGGGAGTTTGGACTATTTTCAATAGAAGACGGACATACAAATAAATTTGAACGCAAAAGTTGCTCTTTCATTTCTGCAGCATTCAAAGCACCTGTAAATTGCACAATTCCATTGAGACCAAATTTATCCATTATTCTTCTAATCATAAGTCCATATCCAGGAATAAGAATTTTGCGAAGAATACCTCCATTTCTGCAAGTCAAATCAAAACCAGCAATATAGACTGTAGTATCAGGATATTTTTTCAGAACTATTGGTAAAGCCCTTAAGAAGGTATGGAGTCCTTTTATTGGATAACTGGCTTGACTTAAGAAAATTGAGTGTTTGGCGCAAGTATCGTAGTTCCAGCAATCAGTATAAAACTCAGGTCTTAAGGTTTCATTGCAAAAGTAATAATGCAAATTCTGATTGATACTTAAAGAATGGTCATGGTCAAATGTCGTTCTTCCAATCACATGATTGACAGAAGAGAGACACTCGATCTCATATTTGCCTCTCTGAATAAAATTTCGTTTCTCCGATATTATAGAACCATAAAGTAGGTCTCTTAGAGTAAAGTTTTTGATTATATCCTTCCTACTGATTCCTGAAAGATAGTATTTGGCAATTTCGCTGATCATTCCCTGTATGGAAACAACAACATTTTTAGGACCACAAGCTTTTATATATGATAAGCCAAAAGGATGTTCTGTACCATGGATATGAATCAAATCAGGTGCAACTGAATCCCTAACCTCTAACAATATTTTCTTGTATTTTTCGCTTAAAAGATTCGAAGAAAATGGTAAAATAACATAATCTATCCTTTCTCCTTTTAGGATAGTTATCTCATCTACCATCTTAGACATAGTTGACACAACAAGAGAGATGCCATCTGTTTTTGAAAGCATCTCTGATGAACCTATAAGCCATCCACCTGAGGATTTGAAATCCTTATCTCCTATCAACAATCCTTGTGCTTCAGGGAATAATGTATTTGTAATCCAGAGTACCTTCATATATTGTTTATTTGTGCAACCTAAGGGAAATAGACAGGCTCAGCAACTGGCATCGTCCGCCAGTGGCGTGTTCTATTATCAGATGAGCATTAATCAAAAACTCATGAATTATTTCGCAATATTTACGATGCCGTTGAGCTCGTTCTGGATGTATTCCAACGAAGCAATCTTGGCCTTGGTCTCTTCAAGGTTCAGACGACGAGTATTGTCTGAGTTGAACTCCAACAACTCACATCGTTTTGAATCACCTTCAGTAAAGTACTGATCGTAGTTCAAACTACGGTTATCAGCCGGCACGCGATAGAAATCGCCCATATCCTCTGCCTTGGCGCACTCCTCATTAGTAAGGAGAGTCTCATACATCTTCTCACCGTGGCGGATACCGATAACTTTGATGTCTTCCTTCTTACCTCCGAAAAGTTCACAAACAGCTTCGCCCTGGGTCTGGATGGTGCAGGCAGGTGCTTTCTGAACAAGGATATCACCGTTCTGACCATGTTCAAAGGCGAAGAGGACGAGATCAACAGCTTCTTCAAGGCTCATGATGAAACGTGTCATCTTTGGCTCTGTGAGAGTAATAGGATTACCATTGCGAATCTGATCGATCCACAAAGGAATAACGGAGCCACGAGAACACATGACATTACCATAACGAGTACAACAGATCTTGGTGTCGCCTGAATAACGGCTCTTTGCTACTGCAATCTTCTCTTCGATGGCCTTAGTAATACCCATCGCATTGATTGGATACGCAGCCTTATCCGTTGACAGACAGATAACTGCACCAACTTTTGCCTCAATGGCAGCGGTAAGGACATTATCTGTACCAATTACATTTGTCTTGACGGCTTCCATTGGGAAAAATTCGCAAGAAGGAACCTGCTTGAGGGCAGCTGCATGGAAGATGTAGTCAACACCAGGCATAGCATTCTTGCACGACTGGAGGTTACGCACATCGCCGATGAAGAACTTGATTTTGCTTGCATATTCAGGATATTTTGCCTGATATTCATGGCGCATATCATCCTGTTTCTTCTCGTCGCGGGAGAAGATGCGAATCTCTGCGATATCTGTTTTCAAAAAACGATTAAGAACTGCATTGCCAAAGGAACCAGTACCTCCGGTAATCATAAGGGTTTTACCTGCAAAAATTGACATATTATTATAATGTGTTTCGATTATTACTCTTTATCTACTTTGTCGAAATACGTGTCAGGTCTCTCTGGATTGAATATCTCATTGCAATACATCACTGTCACCAAATCTTGTGTATTAGAAAGGTTGATGATGTTGTGAGTATAGCCAGGAAGCATGATCACGCTCTGGATATGATCACCACTTACTTCGTATTCAAGAATCTCTGCATTAGGGTCATTTTCATTACGAAGCTGAATGAGTCCATGACCTGAAACAACGATGAACTGCTCCCACTTGGTGTGATGCCAATGCTCACCCTTGGTAATTCCCGGTTTGCTGATATTGATCGAAACCTGACCACAATTAAGCGTATGCACGAGTTCTGCAAAAGAACCTCTATTATCGCAATTCATCTTCAAATCAAAGATTGCCTTCTCTTTTGGAAGATAACTGAGATATGTGCTGAACAGACGTTTTGCAAAAGAGTCTGCTGGTATATCTGGAATCATCAAGGTTTTTGGCATCTCGGCAAACTTGTGTAGAAGTTCAACTATCTTTCCAAGCTTTACATGATGGGTTACAGGAGTGGCACAATAACGTCCTTTTGAAGTGAGTACTGTCTCAACACCATCGAACTCGCAATGGTGTTCCTCACCTTTCAATGCGTATATCAACTCCTCTACCAAGTCATCAATATAGAGGAGTTCCATATCAACAGTTGGGTCATTGACTTGTATGGGCAGGTCATTGGCGATGTTGTTGCAAAAGGTTGCTACTGCTGAATTGTAGTTTGGCCGACACCACTTGCCATAGATGTTAGGGAAACGATAGACAAGCACCTTAGCTCCTGTCTCTTCTCCATACTGGAACATCAATTCTTCACCAGCCTTCTTACTCTTGCCATATTCGCTGTTTCCGAAACGGCCTGCAAGGGTGGCTTGGATTGAGCTGCTAATCATCACAGGACAGTTGTTCTTATACTTCTTTAGAGTATTCAGGAGGACTGTAGCGAAGCCGAAGTTGCCTTCCATAAGCTCTTTTGGATCTCGTGGACGATTGACACCTGCAAGGTTGAAAACGAAGTCACAATCCTTACACCACTGGGCAAGTTGCTCGGGTGTGGAGTCAAGGTCATACTCGAAAACTTCGTCTATAACCAAGTCACCATAGCACTTTTCCTTGCCAGTCTTGATATTGTTGAGTTGAGCACAAAGGTTCTTACCTACGAATCCTTTGGCACCAGTTACTAGAACTTTCATTGCTTTAGATTTCTTTTCTCCACACCATCTTATTTACAACCCCAACGTATGACTGGATGATTTTGACCACCTTGGTTGATACATTCTCATCAATATAGTTAGGTACAGGTGTACCATAGTCACCACTCTTAACGAGCTCAACAGCAGTATCTACGCTTTGGAGGAGACCTTTCTCGTCGATGCCTGAAAGGATGAAGCCCGCCTTGTCGAGCGATTCCGGACGTTCTGTAGAAGTTCGGATACAGACTGCTGGGAAAGGATGGCCTATGCTGGTGAAGAAGCTGCTCTCCTCTGGAAGTGTACCTGAGTCTGATACCACTGCAAAGGCATTCATCTGGAGGCAATTGTAATCGTGGAATCCAAGAGGCTGCTGAACCTGTACACGTGAGTCAAGCTGGAAGCTAGATGATGCGAGACGGTTGCGACTGCGTGGGTGACAGCTGTAAAGGATTGGCATATCGTACTTCTCAGCCATAGCATTAATGGCAGAGAAGAGACTGAGGAAGTTCTTCTCGGTGTCAATATTCTCCTCGCGATGAGCTGAGAGAAGAATGTACTTGCCCTTCTCCAAACCAAGACGGTTGTGTACATCACTTGCCTCAATCTCGGCAAGATTCTGATGAAGTACCTCTGCCATTGGAGAACCAGTAACATAGGTGCGCTCACGTGGGAGTCCGCACTCTGCAAGGTATCGACGTGCGTGTTCAGAGTATGCAAGATTAACATCAGAGATGATATCTACTATGCGGCGATTAGTCTCTTCAGGAAGACATTCATCTTTACAACGGTTACCTGCTTCCATGTGGAAGATAGGAATATGAAGACGCTTTGCACCTATGACGCTAAGACAAGAGTTTGTATCACCAAGAACGAGGACAGCATCAGGCTTGGTAGTTACCATGAGTTTGTAGCTGGCATTGATGATATTTCCACAAGTTGCTCCAAGGTCATCGCCTACGGCATCCATATAAACTTCAGGATCTTTGAGTTTAAGTTCCTTGAAGAACACGCCATTGAGATTATAGTCATAGTTCTGACCTGTGTGGGCAAGGATAACGTCAAAATACTTGCGTGTCTTATTGATTACAGCTGCCAAACGGATAATCTCTGGACGTGTACCTACAATAATCAGCAACTTTAGTTTACCATTGTTTTGGAAACTGACATTTGAATAGTCTGTTCGGAGTTCCATAAATATATGTTATATTTTTATATTTCTATTATCCCAAGCGGGCTACAGATTCGATTATAAAAGTCGAGCCTGTTGCCAGCAAATCATTCTTGGTTAATCATTAGTTTCGTAGAATTTTGCATACCACCCTGCAAACTTCCTCAATCCCTCACGTAATGATGTTGACGGTTTAAATCCAAAATCTCGTTCCAAAGGAGTCGTATCAGCATATGTCACAGGCACATCTCCAGGTTGCATCGGTACTAATTCTTTGTGGGATTCAAAGTCATAGTCGTTGGAAAGTACACCCGCACGGATAAGTTCATCCTGAAGGATGGTTACAAAGTCTAAAAGATTTTCTGGAGAGTTGTTACCGATATTATATACCTTATAAGGAGGAATGGGCAGACCATCATCGCCATTTTTCTTCTCAGGAGCGTGCTGCATAATACGGACAACACCCTCTACAATATCATCAACGTAAGTGAAGTCGCGTTTGCAATTGCCGTAATTGAATATCTGAATGGTCTTACCCTCACGAAGTTTGTTGGTAAAGCCAAAATATGCCATATCAGGACGACCGCAGGGACCGTAAACAGTGAAGAATCGCAGACCTGTGCTTGGTATGTTATAGAGCTTGCTATAAGCATGAGCCATTAACTCATTGCTCTTTTTAGTAGCAGCATAGAGTGATACTGGATTGTCCACCTTATCATCGGTACTATAAGGCACTTTCTTATTGCTTCCATATACACTACTGGAAGAAGCATATACTAAGTGCTCCACACCATAATGACGACAGGCTTCTAAGATATTATAAAATCCAATAAGATTACTTTCAATATATGCATCAGGATTAGTGATACTATGGCGTACACCGGCTTGAGCAGCAAGGTTCACCACTACCTGCGGACGGTGGTCAGTGAAAATGGAGTCAACAACTCCCTTTTTAGCAATAGTATCTTTAATGAAAACAAATCTATCACCATAAGCAGACAATTCTTGCAAGCGTTCATACTTTAAACCTACATCATAGTATTCGGTAATACTATCAATACCAATAACCTTCACGCTATCAGATTCATTCAGCAAACGTTTCACCAAATTGGCTCCGATAAAACCGGCTGCACCAGTCACCAAAACCACTTTGTTCTCTAAACTAACATTGTATGTTACCATATAGTTAATCTCTTTG
>ERZ1027069.887-NODE-887-length-12155-cov-5.298926_pt1 | contig 12155 bp, 10 predicted proteins | sample MGYA00519281_ERZ1027069 | MGnify/ENA primary metagenome ERZ1027069 (study PRJEB26926, sample SAMN06164836) | human gut metagenome | biome: ENVO:00009003; feature: ENVO:2100002; material: ENVO:00002003 | host: Homo sapiens | place: USA | collected 2012 ... | reverse complement strand
CAGCGTCAGATGTGTATAAGAGACAGACCTTGAACAATCATTTAATACAACACGGAGGAAATATGTTTACTACCGATTACAACACAAATCTTCAAATAATTTCAGACGCTCTGCGCAGTGACCAAAGTTTTGACCTTGTCAAGCGTGACCTTATAATTGCCGACCGTAAAGCTGCTTTATTTTTTATTGACGGGCTTTTAAAAGATGACATTACAGAAAAAATACTTGAATTTTTTTACAAAAATGTAAAACCCGAAAATTTTAAATCCGCACTCTATTTTGCACAGTCCTCAGTCCCTTATGTTGAAGTAGAAGTAACTTCTGACCTCAAAAAAATATGTACAGATGTATTAAGCGGTATTTCCGCACTTATAATAGAGGATTTTACCGAAGTTATCCTGCTCGACACACGAACATACCCACAGAGAAGTACAAGCGAGCCCGACAACGATAAGGTTCTGCATGGCAGTCGTGACGGCTTTGTGGAAACGCTGATAAACAACACCGCCCTTATCCGTCGGCGAATCCGTGATACAAATCTCACGGTAAAAGCATACTCGGTAGGCACTCAATCTCACACAGATATCGCAGTTATATATATGGAAAACAAGGTTGACAAAAAGCTCCTTGCAAATCTTGACAAACGCTTAAAAGCCATTGATGTTCCATCGCTTACAATGAATCAGCAAAGCCTTGTCGAGGCGCTCTACAAAAATTTGTGGTACAACCCTTTTCCAAAGGTAAAGCACACGGAGCGCCCCGACACCACGGCATCGGCAATTCTTGACGGAAATATAGTTATTCTCGTCGATAACGCACCGTCTGCCCTGCTTTTGCCGACTTCTATCTTTGATGTGCTCGAAGAAGCTGACGATTATTACTTTCCGCCTGTCACGGGCACATACCTAAAACTTGCACGGTATTTTATAACAATAGTAACCGTGCTTATAACCCCGTTGTGGCTGCTTGCACTGCAAAATCCCGACTACTGCCCCGAGTTTTTTCGCTTTGTACTGCTTGACGAACCGCAGAACATTCCCGTATTCTGGCAGCTTATTCTTATGGAGGTTGGCATAGACGGACTGCGCCTTGCCGCACTCAACACGCCAAACAGCCTTACCACACCGCTTAGTATTATCGGCGCTATAGCTCTTTCTGAGTTTGCCGTTGAGTCGGGCTGGGTATCAATGGAGGCAATCCTTTATATGGCGCTTGTCACCGTTGCAAACTTCACACAGCCGAATTTTGAACTCGGCTACTCGTTTAAATTCTGCCGTGTACTCCTGCTTGTACTGACCTATATATTTAATGTATGGGGATTTATAATTGCGTTTATAATAAATCTCGTTTTACTTTGCACCAACCGTACGCTCTCAAGCAAAAGCTATTTATATCCGCTTGTTCCGTTTAACGGCAAAGAATTTCTGCGCAAAATTCTGCGAATACGCAACCCACGCTAAATCATTACCAAGGTAATTTCTGCATATATTTTACAAACGAGGTGATTATATGCAGAAAAAACTGATGTATCTTGAAATAGCGGGAATTTTATTTATAGTTATAATGTCTGTCTTTATGCAAAATCTGCTTGATTTGAGCGGACACACACTTATCGGCGTAATGTTCGGTTCGGTAAACGACAGTATATGGGAAATAGAAAAAACCTTGCTCTTTCCGTATCTTTTATGGGCGGGAATCGAACTTTTATGTATAAAAATTCCGTTTCGCAAATTTATTGTCGCAAAGGCGGTTTCCCTTTGGTTTTTCTGCCTTTCATATTCGGCAATTTGCCTGCTGTATTCTCTCACAGGTGCGCAAACCCACTTTCTGCCCGAATTTACCGCCGCACTCATTTGCTGTACTTTAGCTTTTTTCATATCTTTCCGCTTGACGGTCGGCAGCAAACAGTGTGAGGTACTGTTTTACCCCGCATTTTTTATGTTGATGCTGTTTGTGGTTTTGTACTGCTCGCTCACTCCGTTCCCTATGCACAATTATCTTTTTATGGACAGAACCACAGGACTGTACGGCATAATTCCCGAAAATTTTGACAAAGGAGCAGTATATCTCGACAGCTTTTTTTCGCTAAACTATTCCTAATCAATTTAATATGTGTTATAATTTAAAGAGTATCTGAAAGCATACAGACAAAATTATGACTTTCAGATACTCAAAAAACAGATTATCGACAAAACGAGGAAAGCTTTATATGAATAACAGAAACAACGATACAGAAGTAAAGCCTGATGTTATAGCAGGCAGAAATCCTGTAAGCGAGGCTATCCGCAGCGGCAGACCTATTGATAAAATTCTTGTCGCAAGGGGCGAAAAGAGCGGCGCTGTTGTGGGAATTCTTGCCAAAGCCAAGGACAAGGGCATACTTGTAAAAGAAGTTGACCGCACAAAACTTGACTATGTAAGCGGCAACGAAAACCACCAGGGTATTGTCGCTTTTGCCGCTGTCAGAGAATACTCAACGGTAGATGATATTCTTGCGTATGCGGCAGAAAAGGACGAGCCTCCTTTTATTGTAATTCTTGACGAAATCGAAGACCCGCACAACCTCGGCGCTATCATCCGTACCGCAGAATGTGCCGGAGTTCACGGTGTAATTATTCCGAAAAGACGCAGTGTGGGCCTTTCCTACACAGTAGGCAAGGCGTCTGCCGGTGCAATAGAATATATGCGTGTGGCAAGAGTAACAAACATTGCCGCCCTGATTGATGACCTTAAGAGCAAGGGCGTATGGGTGTACGGTGCAGATATGAACGGTACAGACTACCAAAAATGCAATTTTTCGGGTGCGTGCGCAATTGTAATAGGCAACGAGGGTAAGGGAATTTCCCGACTTGTGCGTGAGAAATGCGATGTTATAGTATCTTTGCCGATGAAAGGACAAATAAATTCTCTTAATGCATCTGTTGCGGCAGGCATTATAATGTACAGCGCAATGAAAGACAGATAAACGCTTTTTGTTAAAGGAGTGATAAATTTGCCGAATAACCAAACCAATGAGGACAGCAAGCTTATTGACCGTGACAGAGAGGTTGACGAAATCTTAGAGGAATCAAAATACCTCTTAGATCAGGAAAAAATGGAGCTTACTGCTCAAAAATACAGAGCAAAACAGCCTGTTGCCGAAATTTTCAGCAATGCAGATAAAAAGCCGAGGCTTGAAAACAGCAATCCTCTTGATGTGGATAAAGAACAGACTGTAAACGAAAATGAAATTTCAGGCGACAAAACAGCCACTACCCTGCAAGCCGAGCTTGTTCTTGAGGGTACGGACGATGACTACCCGTCACCGCAAAACGAAATTTTAAAAGAAACCGAAAAAAATACGGAGCAGGATAAAGGCGAAAAATCGGAGGAAAAGCAAGAAACCGCTCTTGAAGAAAACAAGTCAACAGAGCAAACAAACTCCGACGAAAAAACAGATACGGACTCGGAAAACGAAGACGACGAAGAAATTGTCACCCTTACTCCCGAATATTCCGAGGGCACAACTTTTTCTCAAGATATTTTAGACGATGTCGACCAGTTCAACGACAACGAAACTCACATAAAAAGTATACATACTATTGATATAGATATTACGGACGACGATACCAAACCGCCCAAAGCTCCGAACGAGCCGCAGGGGCAGTTTGACGAGCTTTTCAAAACCGAAGAGCCCGATGTAAAACAGCACAAAAAGGTTATAGCCAAAGTGCCTGTTTACCGCAAAGAGGGCGAGCAGAACGCACTGAATGTAAAAGCGGGCAAATTTTCCGAGGTTGTCGGATATGAGTACGAGGAATATATAAAATCAAAAAATCCATCGGTAATCGCTCATGTAATAAAGCCCGAAACCAAGCGTACAGTCATTGTTGAAGAGGACGATGACGAAGTTGAGCCGCTTGATTTTCATTCGGCATCAGAAAAGATAATGTCGAGCCTTGTGGGATTTTTTTCAAAAGATGCGTCGGACGATAACGACACTCCCGTTAAGGAAACCGAAGTGGTCGATGACTATATGGGCGAAGATGACGAAAAGAGCATAATGCAGGAAATCAACCTGAACATAAAAAAGCTCTTTGGCAGAACAATGCTCACAGGCGGACTTGCACTTGTATCAATAATAATTACGGTGCTTGTAAGACTGTTCCCGCAGGCAATATGCAGCGCAGTATTTTTTGCTCCTGTTGCCTATGCGGTAATCAACTTTTTGCTAATCGGTTTTTCAACCTTTGTAAACAGAGTATCAATAATGAGCGGACTTACACCGCTTACGCATTTTAAAGGAAATTCCGATACGGCGGTTGCACTTGCGGCGGTTGCGTCCGTAATACAGACAGTGGTATCTTTCTTCTGTCTGTACGGAGTTACCGGCTTTGACATCAACTACTATACGGTAATAGTTCTGGTTGCTTTCTTTGCCAACAACTTAGGCAAATTGCTTATGGTACTGAGAGTTAAAGAAAACTTTAAGTTTACCGCTGCCGACGGTCAGCGATATGCCGCTAAAATTTACAATAACGAATCCGTGGCAACACAGATGATGAGCGGTACGGCTGTTGAGCAGCCAATCATTGCTTATCAGCACCGCACGGGTTTTCCGTCAAACTTCCTTAAGATCTCCTATGCACCCGACCCCAGTGAAGACCTCGCCTCCAAGCTTGCACCTGCAACCTCAATAATTGCGGTAGTGGTTGCGCTCCTTTACGGCATATTCTTCGGTTCGTTTTCGGGTGCGGTAAATGCATTTGCGCTTGTATGTGCGGTATGCGTTCCTATTTCAACATTACTTGCGGTAAACATTCCTATGTATAACCTCTGCAAAAAACTTTTGCCTACAGGCGCAATGCTTTCGGGTTATCCGTCGGTAAAACAGTTCTGCGACAGTACGGCGGTAATGATTGACGCAAACGAGCTTTTCCCTGCCGACTCGGTATTTCTTGACGGCATAAAGACTTTTGAGGATTACAATACAGACGAATCGCTTTTGTGCGGAATTGCAATTCTTAAAGAGGCTAAAAACCCGATTGCCAAAGTATTTGAAAAGGTAGTCGATGAAACCGAGGGCGATTTGCCGGAGGTTGAGAGCGTTCTCTACGAAGATGAGCTTGGACTTGTAGGCTGGGTAAACGGTGAACGAATCCTTGTCGGCAACCGTGAGCTTATGACAAAATACATCGTAGAAACTCCGAGTATTGAGTATGAGGACAAGTACATTCAGAGCGGCAAACAGGTAACATATGTTGCCCGTGCAGGCAGACTGATTGCAATGTTTGTAACTCACTATATTGCCGATTCAATCCTTATGCCGGAACTTCACAGAGCCGAGGCAAACGGAATCAGCATACTTGTGCACTCAACCGACTGCAATATTACAAATGACCTTATATGCAGTCTTTACAATGTATTTTACCGTACGGTAAAGGTACTTCCCACAGGACTTGGCACGGTACTTAAGGAATGTAAGTCTACATTTGAAGAAACTTCAAGAGCTTACCTCATCACAAACGGTAAAACATCGGCTTTCTTAAAGGCTGTATCGGGAAGTGTACAAATAAAGCGTAATATTTCACTTTCAATCGTAATTCAACTTATCTCGATTGTACTCGGCGTACTGCTCACAGCCACCCTTGCACTTTATGCGGGAGTAGGCGTGCTCGGCACACTTGAGGTACTTATATATTCAATGTTCTGGGGCGTTGCCACACTTGTTGCACCGCTTATACATAAAACCTGATGAAAGGAAGTTTGCAAAATGAAAATTGCTCCTTCACTCCTCTCTTGTGACTTTGCAAAAATGGGAGAAGAAATTGAAAAAATGGATAAATGCGGTGCCGACTATATGCATCTTGATGTTATGGACGCCCACTTTGTGCCGAACCTCACATTCGGCGCACCTGTAATAAAAGCGGTAAGAAGTTACACCGAAAAACCATTTGATGTACATCTTATGATTTCAGAACCGCTTAAGTATATAGATGATTTTGCAAAAGCCGGCGCAGATATTATTACTTTTCATGCAGAAAGCGACTCCGACATCAGCAAAACTATTGATAAAATCACAGAAAACGGCATAAAACCCGGACTTGTAATTAAGCCGAACACACCTGCAAGCGCAGTTTTCCCATATCTCGACAAATTGTTTATGGTGCTCGTTATGACTGTTGAACCGGGTTTTGGCGGTCAGGGCTTTATGGCGGATATGCTGCCGAAAGTACAGGAAATCAAAGCAGAGTGCGCAAAGCGTGGTCTTGATGTTCTTATTGAGGCAGACGGCGGAATCAGCTCATCAACAATCAAGCAGGCAGCCGATGCAGGTGTTGATGTATGTGTTGCCGGCACAGCTGTTTTCAAAGCCGAAGACAGCGCAAAAGCCATTGCAGAGCTTAAAGCTATTGCCGAAAATTAATTATTTTATAATATTTAAAAACAAAACACCGTCATTATCGGTTCTGTCCGACAATGACGGTGTTTTTAGTTGTTATGTTTGTTTTTGTGTTGGGTAAATTATAGCTTAGGTGAATACTTCGTCAGGTAATTATAAAAGTTTGGTCAACCTTTTCAAAGGTTGTGGGTGTGGGCAAAGCCCACAAATACTTTCCGTTTATGTAATCTGACGATAACCAAACAGCCTGCTGTTTGGCGACTTAAACAAAAGAGTTTTCAAAACTATAACCCTTTAGTTCGTTTTACAGCATATTGGTTTCATCAATTTTTGCGTTCACATCATCAAGTTTATTTTCAAGCATAACAGACATAAAAAATATATTTGATGTCGTTCAACACCTTTAATTCTTCGTCGGGCATAAAAATCTCCCGAAATCAGTCAACCTTGAAAGTACCTGCCTCAATCTCATCAATCATAGCAAGACGCTTTAAGTGTCTGTCGCCCTCTTCGGGAGTATTGAGGAAAATTTCTGTAAACTTAACAGCATCTTCTTCGCTTGTAACTCTGCCGCCCATACAAAGAATATTTGCGTGGTTGTGTCTGCGTGTCATTTCAGCGCAAAATTCATTGCTTACAACTGCCGCACGAATACCCTTAACTTTGTTTGCTGCCATTGAAATACCGATACCTGTACCGCAACAAAGAATACCAAGCTCACATTCGCCGCTTGCTACTGCTTTTGCAACTTTATAGCCGTAAACAGGATAATCAACGCTGTCTGTGCTGTAAGTACCAAAATCTTTATATTCAATACCCTTTTCGTCAAGATATTTTTTAATTGCGCAGATAAGGTTATATCCGCCGTGGTCACATCCGAGTGCTAACATTTCTTTTCCTCCATTTTCTTTTTAAGTTCTCTTTCAGCCTGCGGCAGTCTTAAATACATCGGCATAAGTTCCGCAGCCGAAAGCACTTCTCCGTCATTAAATTTTTGTACAGCAATTTCTGCTGTTGATGACGCTCTTTGAAATCTTATACTGATTGGTGCGAGTTCAACATTTGGTAATAATTCTTTCATAGCATTATAGCAAAGCTCCGCACCGTCACCCACAAGTATAATTCTTTCGTCATAACTCTTAAGTTCTTCAGAAAGCTCGGCAACAGACAAAGCTCTGTCTTTGCAAAGTCTTTCAGGTTTTACACCGTCACATTTAAAAAGCGCATTATAAACCTGCGAACAGCGAGCGTCCATAACAGAACAGATTATCCCATTTGCAGATTGCAAATTATACGCAAGGCTTTCAAGCGTCGATACCTCTATGCAAGGCAAATCATCGGCAAAAGCAAGTCCTTTAGCCGCTGCAACACCGATTCTTACACCCGTAAACGAACCCGGACCGCAGTTTACCGCAACGGCGGTAATATCTGTTGTCGTTAGGTTTGTGTTTGCAAGCAGACTTTCAACCATAGGCATAAGTGTTCTGCTGTGAGTAAGTTTTGTATTTATAAAGAACTCACCTATTATTTTGTTTTCGTCACAAATTGCGGTTGACGCAGCTGTGGCGCTTGTATCTATTGCAAGAATTTTCATTGCAGATCAACACCTTCAATTTCAAAAATTCTGTCATCATCATTTTCGCCCTTGCTGATTCTTATTTTAATGCAGTCAGCAGGCAAAGCCTCTTCTATATTTTCGCTCCATTCAATTATGATTATGCCGTTGTCTATATAATCAAAAAAGCCTGTTGAATACAAATCGTCCCAGGTGTTGACACGATACATATCAAAGTGGAAAATATTAAACTTGCCAGAATATTCATTGACAAGAGCGAATGTAGGGCTTGAAACATTTTCTCCTGCACCGAGCGCACCGGCAAGTCCTCTTGTAAAGGCAGTCTTGCCCATACCAAGACCGCCAAAAAGTGCGATTACTTCCGTGCCGCACAACTTTTCGGCAATTTTTGCGCCGAGTGCCTCTGTTTCACGGGCATTATGAGTATTTACAGTAATCATCAGAATAAACCGTTAATTTTTCCTTCCTCGGTAACATCAATTTTCTCTGCCGACGGAACTTTCGGAAGACCCGGCATTGTCATAATATCACCTGTATATACAACTACAAATCCTGCACCGTTTGAAAGTGTAAGATTCTTTACTGTGATTTCAAAATCCTTTGGAGCACCGAGAAGTGTTGGGTCATCAGAAAGCGAATATTGTGTTTTTGCAATACAAACAGGAAGTTTTTCACCGCCGAGAGCCTGAATCTGCTTCAATGCCTTTTCGGCAGCCTTTGTATAGTTTACTCTTGAAGCGCCGTAAATTGTTTTTGCAATTTTGTCAACCTTTTCTTTAATTGTAAGGTCATCTGAATAAATAGGAGCAAAATCAGACGGCTTTTCGCAAGCCTCTACTACCTTTTTGGCAAGTTCTGTACCGCCTTCTCCGCCCTTTGAGAATACATTTGAGAGAGCAAAGTCTGCGCCTTTAGATTTACAGTAACTCTCGATAAACTCAAGTTCCTCTGCTGTATCTGTACCGAACTGGTTGATAGCAACTACAACGGGAACATTGTACTTTCTCATGTTATCAATGTGAACGCCAAGGTTTTCAATACCATTTTTAAGAGCCTCAAGATTTTCTGCAGAAACCTCTGCCTTAGGCACACCGCCGTTGTACTTTAACGCACGGCAAGTAGCAACAATAACTACGGCAGACGGCTTAAAGCCTGCATATCTGCACTTGATGTCAAAGAATTTCTCTGCACCGAGATCTGAACCGAAGCCTGCCTCTGTAATACAGTAATCGGCAAGTTTTAACGCAAGCTTTGTAGCACGAATGCTGTTACAGCCGTGAGCAATATTGGCAAAAGGACCGCCGTGCATAATAGCGGGGGTACCCTCGAGTGTTTGAACAAGGTTAGGTTTGATAGCGTCTTTAAGAAGAGCTGTCATAGCGCCGTCAGCCTTAATGTCCTTTGCAAAAACAGGCTCGCCTGCATATGTATAAGCAATAAGAATATTACCAAGTCTTTTCTTTAAATCAGAAATATCGTCAGCAAGGCAAAGGATAGCCATAACTTCAGATGCAACAGTAATTATAAAGTGGTCCTCACGAGGAATACCATTCACTCTGCCGCCAAGACCGACAACAATATTTCTCAAAGCTCTGTCGTTCATATCAAGACATCTCTTAATAAGGATCTGGCGAGGATCAATCCCGAGAACATTACCCTGCTGAATATGATTGTCAAGCATTGCACAGCAAAGATTGTTTGCAGAAGTAATAGCGTGCATATCGCCTGTAAAGTGAAGATTAATATCTTCCATAGGAAGTACCTGAGAATAACCGCCGCCTGCAGCGCCGCCCTTAATACCAAATACAGGGCCGAGTGAAGGCTCTCTTAGAGCGATTACAGCCTTTTTACCAATCTTAGCCATAGCCTGACCAAGACCTGCAGAAGTAGTTGTTTTGCCCTCACCTGCGGGGGTTGGATTGATAGCTGTAACAAGAACAAGTTTTCCGTCCGGCTCATTTTCCAAACGATTGGCAAGTTCGTCGGAAAGTTTAGCCTTATACTTGCCGTAAAACTCCAGCTCATCCTCTTTAATTCCGATCTGTGCGGCAACCTCTTTAATCGGGAGTAAGGTCGCAGCCTGAGCGATTTCAATATCACTTAACATATTGAAAATACCTCCGTTCAAATATATTTCTTTAATTATAACAAAACTTTCCCCCTCTATTATTCCAATAAGAAAATATATTTTACAATAGAATATAAAATACTCGGGTTTAATTGCTGCAGATTAGGTAATGTTACTTTGATGTATTCAGTTACAACGGATACTGTTGCGTTTAAAATCCAATATGGATAGATTTATAGTGCCTCAGCTAATAACATTGACGAGGCAAAAACAAATTTAAAATCCAATATGGATAGATTTATAGGGCATTTCACAGCATTAATTATCAGAAGTTTTACAATTTAAAATCCAATATGGATAGATTTATAGAAATCGAAAAGGCAAAATCATTATTGAGAAGTGTATATTTAAAATCCAATATGGATAGATTTATAGACTTGCCTATCCTTGTATACCTTATAAGGGCGTTTAAATTTAAAATCCAATATGGATAGATTTATAGTACAGAAATTGACGAAATTTATAAAGAGCAAGGATATTTAAAATCCAATATGGATAGATTTATAGTTACAACCTTTGTGTTACCTTCCACATTTACTTTGTATTTAAAATCCAATATGGATAGATTTATAGTAAATATACAAAACCCCTGAAACACCGCTGTTCCAATTTAAAATCCAATATGGATAGATTTATAGGCTTGTAGCTTTAAAGAAAAACTGCAAAATTTAAGATTTAAAATCCAATATGGATAGATTTATAGCCGTGGGATAAAATGATAAGTGATCATCGGCATTTTTCTGTGCTGTTTTGTCGATATACCAAATATTTATCAAATATTACTGTCATTTCAATATACCAAAAGCAACTATACCGATGATTACTTGATTTTTAGGTTCTGTCAACCTGCCGGGGGTTTTGTGCTATGTCAGGTCGACAATAAAAGCATTACAAAAAATTTGATGTTTTATCATCCGTTTTTCCAAGAAAATCTTTATTCATCCACCGTTCTTCACGGGTATGAAACATTATTACCGAATCCTTGTCTTTTCTGATATAAACATCAAGTTCTTTTTGCAAAGCAAGTGAGTTTGCTTTACTTAAGTTTCCTTCAAAAACAGAGTTTTGAATATGTACAAGATATTTTTTGCAAATCTTAAATACCTTTGGAAGTATTTTTCTGCCCTTTTCATCACATATTATATCATATACAAGAATTACATACAATATTTACCACCACATTTCAAAGCCTTTATATTCTTTTTCTCCTATAATGTGCTTTATCAGTTTATAAAGTTCAAGTCTGATTAAGAATTGATAAGAAACATTTTTATTAAGTTCTTTGTGAAAAATAGTTGTCTTTAATTTTTCGTCAAATTCAGATGTAATTATTCGTGACGCTCTTTCGGTAAGCTGCAAACCGTTAAGTCCTTCTACAAAACTGCTTTCTGTTATTTGTTTTCGATTAAGCAAAGAAAAGATCAGACGATCCGCAATCAGCGGGTTGAAAATTTCCGAAACATCAAGTGCAAGAGAATATCGCCTTGTACCCGGCTGATGAAGATAGCTTATTGTAGGATTAAGTTGGGTTTTATAAATTTCCGCCAGAGTTTTTGTATATACAAGAGAATTGACATATGAAATAAGGCTGTTAATCATATTGTCGGCAGGATGATAAACTCTTTTATCAAATTCAATATTCTGATCAATAATTACATTCCACGCTTTGTAATATTCCTGACGAATATTACCTTCAATTCCCATCAACTCTTCTATGGTTTCTACATCTGCAAGTTTCCTCCTCAAATTTTCTATAGCGGTCATTTGCTCTGACACATTCTTGCCTCTGCCGTTGTAGTATCTTAAGTTTCTGTAAATATTATAAGACGCAGCAACTATAAATTCTCTTGCTATTGATAATCTGTTTGAATAGTCGCCGTAAGCAAGCACTTGCTTAACCAAAAGCTGACCTGCAAGTTTTGTTTCCTTTGGGCAAAAACTTCCTATGTAAAATTGATAGTAATTGAAGAAATGTACAAGTATTCCGTATTTTGAAAATAAGTTCAGCAATTTAGATGTAACCGTTATTTCTGTCTCTTATACACATCTCCGAGCCCACGAGACCTCTC
>ERZ1027069.869-NODE-869-length-12386-cov-5.562079_pt1 | contig 12386 bp, 6 predicted proteins | sample MGYA00519281_ERZ1027069 | MGnify/ENA primary metagenome ERZ1027069 (study PRJEB26926, sample SAMN06164836) | human gut metagenome | biome: ENVO:00009003; feature: ENVO:2100002; material: ENVO:00002003 | host: Homo sapiens | place: USA | collected 2012 ... | reverse complement strand
GAATTATATAAGGTAAAAATAGTGGATTAATCAAAAAAGTTTTGAGAATATCTCTATTTAAAAGTATAACATACAAATAAAGATGAAACAAACTAAAGCGGCTTTTAGGAATAAGCCATTTATTTCGTTAAAAGGTAGTATTCTATTTCTGATACTCATTCCGATGAGCGGTCTGGTTCACGCGCAATATTCCATGGGAACAACGGGGCAGTTGATGATACCTACCGCTGAAATGCAGGAGACCGGTACATTTATGGGAGGAGTCAATTTCTTGCCCGAGCAAGTTACTCCATCGGTTTTCAGTTTTCCTACCATGAACTATTTTGTAGATATGACTCTTTTCTCTTTTATCGAATTCACTTACCGGATGACATTACTCAAAATGACAACCGGTACAGGCAGAACGGGTTATCATAATCAGGACCGTTCTAATACGATTCGTATTCGTCCGCTAAAAGAAAGTCGCTATTTCCCAGCTGTTGTGATTGGTGGAGATGATCTTTTGACGGAGAAGAAGACTCCGTATTGGGGAGCTTATTATGGTGTGTTGACAAAGACTATCGGGTTTCGTTCGGGAGACCAATTGGCTGTAACGGCCGGATGGTATATTCATCAAGGTGATTGTCGTGTATTTAATAAAGGACCTTTCGGAGGTGTCCGCTATACGCCTTCTTTTTGCAAAGAATTGAAGTTGATGGTGGAATATGATACGCGTGGATGGAATATGGGTGCTGCCATGCGCTTTTGGAAGCATTTGTCCGTCAATGTGTTTACTCGTGAATTTACATGTGTTTCCGCCGGTCTGCGGTATGAATGTACATTAATGCATTAAAAGAAGATGAAAAGGATTGTTAGTGTGACCGCTGTTTTTCTCTGTGGTATTTCTTTGTTACAGGCACAGCCTGTTCGTGTGAGTGAGACACTGAAAGAGTTGGATATGGAGAATATTTCAGTTGTGGAGAAAAGGGACACGATAACTGCGGCTTTTGAGACCTCTGCTTATAGAGGTATTTATAATGGAATCGGTATTGCCATACGCCATTTGGTTATTATACCGGAAATACCGACTTTGCAGCTACTTATATTAGATAATGCCTTACCACAATTATGCATAACCATCCCTGCAGAATTGATTCAAAAATATCAGTCCGGTGAATGTGCGTTGGATGAAGTGTATCGTAAGATGGGGATAACTACTTCTACCGAAACTGCTGTACGGCAGCTGAAAGGCGTAAAACGAAAAGAAAGTTCTTTCGGTAAGGTCGATTTGGTAGTATATCCCAACGTGATGTTAGTCAATAATGTAACTTATAAGTTGTATAAAGCGGCTCTCGAGTTGCAACCTGCCGTGGAAATGCAATTATGGAAAGGCGCCTCGCTACGGATGCAGGTTTCTTTGCCTATTGTAAGTAATGAAGATGGCAAGTGGAACTGCGTTCGCCTGGGATACATGACTTTTCGTCAGGATTTTCGCTTGGCTAATCATTGGAAAGGATACCTCACAGGCGGTAGTTTCTCGAATGACCGTCAAGGACTTGCAGCAGGCATCGGCTATTTTTCAGCAAATGGTCGGTGGACGGTAGAAGGTGGAGGAGGAATAACCGGCTCTGCTCATTTCTATGGTAGCGAATGGAAAATGAGTCAATGGAAAAGAGTCAATGGACAAATTAGTGTAGGATATTATATTCCGGAAGTGAATACCTTGGTGAAAGTAGAAGGAGATCGCTTTATTTATGGCGATTATGGAGTACGCGGAACTCTTTCACGCTACTTCGGCGAATATATTGTAGGTATATATGGTATGTATACAAATGGAGCAACGAATGCAGGATTCAACTTTTCTATTCCATTACCGGGAAAGAAACGCAGGCGACATCTGCTACAGGTAATGCTTCCCGAATATTTTGCTTTTCAGTATGATATGCGTAGCGGAAATGAATATGCCCATCGTTCGTTGGGCGAAAGTTATAGTGTTGAACCTAAGTCGGCAGAGAATTCACATTTCTGGCAGCCGGATTATATTCGATATTATTTGATTAAAACGAGTGAGAAGTGAAACATGATTGATATTTTAACTAGTATTTTTAACAAATTTGAAACATTATGAAAAGTGTAAAATGGTTTTATGTGGGTGCCATGGCAATAGCCTTGGGTATGTTAACTTTTGTGACAGTAGCCTGTCACGATGATGATGACGATCCGAAACCGCTAGAAGGGGAAGTAATTGAAACTCCAAAACCGGTAGTGGAGTATTACATTATGGGTACGGTGACTTCCGGAGGAACAGCAATGAATGGGGTAAAGGTAAAAGTGGGTAGTAAAAATTACACAACCGACTCGAATGGTAAGTTCTCTGTTACAGAAAGTGCTACAGGTACTTATAGTATTGAAGCGTCTTCTAATGGATATCTTTCACAAAAAACGTCAGTTGTCATTGCAGACAATGCGGAGAATCGTAGTGTGGTAACGGTAGCTTTGGCTTTGACAAAGGAGAGTCCGAAAGAGACTGTGTCGATAACGGCAGCAGAAGAAACTAAGGTAGAGGATAAGAGTGAATCGAATCTGGCAATTGAAGAGCCGGGAGAAGTTGCTCCGGAAGAAGTGGTAGAGGATAAACCACTCGTGAAAGTCGAATTGGCAATACCGGCAGGTGCAATTGAGGCAACAGGAGACAATGCAGAAATTGTTAAAGATGGTAAAGTAGACATCAGTGTAACAACCTTTGTTCCTGCTCCAGAAGAAGTGACTACTGAAGTGAAGGCTGAGGACGTGAATCAAGATGTAGCTAAAAGCATACCTTTAGCTGCTGCTAAATTTGAACCGTCTGGGTTGAAATTTACAAAAAAGGTTACGATTTCTATTCCTAACCCTATCCCTGGAATAACATTCGCTGATGCTGATATGATACTTACTTATCAGAATCCAGATACAGGAGAATGGGGAGATGCAAAAGATAATAAGGGAAATGTAATTAAAAATATATCTTCTACTACAGAAAATGGAGCTGTCACTGCATATACAGCCCAAGTCGATCACTTCTCTGCTTATGCAATAGAAAATAAAGTATACAGCAAGATTAGTAATGAAACTGTGACAACTAATATTCTAGGACAAGCTAGTCGTGATAATAGCGAGAATGCTAAAGCGGTGACTGGCATTGAATTGAAATATAAGGAAAAGTCTGGTTGGGACTATGATAAGAATGATGCTGCTCTTGTTGCTGAAGTAAAATCGCAATTAGGAGCTGGTGCTAGTGCTGAAGATACAAAAACGGTGAATGCAATGGTTGCTTTCATGAAAACTCGTATGTTCTCATTAATGGGATCGGTATCTGGCATTACGGAAACTGAACGTGTTTATAACACTGTAAATGTAAACGGATACACCACTATGAGTTATACTTGCTATGCAAAAGCTCGTACTACCACATTGACGGCTAATGTAAAGTTTAATGGTCAAAACAAGACGGTTTCGATTACAGCAACTCGTTATACCGGAACGGATCATCAATATAAGACGGTTACTTATAATCCGACACATAGCGGCGGTAAGGGTGGTAGTATTTAAGATGTTTTATAGTAAGGGGCTTGGATTCGTTTGTAGCATTGAATCCCTGCCTTAGCCGATTAGGAAAAAGTACAGAGGTACATCTTTACCTAATCGGGGCCACGCATCAGATTTTATTTTGATGCACATTTCCCTGAATATCAACTGTCTGTGAAGATCGTTGATATGATTTGAAACGATTCATTGAATCGATATGTAATATTTTTAATAAAACCCTTTTGAATATGTTCCTTTTTTAATAAACCCTTTGGGGCATGTTCATATAGAGTATAGAGGGAGGAGATCACTGTGAAGCGGTCTCCTCTTTTGCTTTTTGAAAATATTGTATTACGCGAAGTAGTATTGCTAAAATCTGTCTTCCTTGGAGTGTTATTATATTCTTTTTGACTAGATTTGACTAGAAGTAATACCCTAAATTCACAAAACAACTTCCTTTGTCCGTCTGATTGGAGTATCCCAACGATATTTCCAATGGTCCGAAGATGCTGTCCATTCCATAACCTGCACTAACACCGAATAATTGCTTGCCTTTCAATATATCGAAGAAATTACTATCCGTTAGCCCGTAGTTACCCGTCAGCGTGAGATAATGAATGGCTCCCATACGTTGTCTGAACTTAATAGACGCAATCATGATGGTGTTATCCATCAATTCCAGATTGGTGACCCCGGCAAACGGTAATTGCTGTGGAATATAGAAACCGGGTACGTCACCGCCAATGGCATTTTGCAGCGGATAAGGAAAATCTCTTCCGATCAGGATACGTCCATAAATGGAAGGAATGACGGAGAAACGGCGGGTCACAGGGATGACACTTGCCCACGAAGCATTCAATGCTGAAAATGGAGCATGGTCGTTGTATTGTGCCATGTTATCCGTATAAAGCGAATAGGCAGCTCTGAAGTCACTTCCTTTAGAAGGGAAGCGTCCTTTATCGTATGTATTATATTGCACTTGGGCAAAATAACTTAGAAAATGTTCCGATTCCACTTTCAGATCGGAGATTTCAGGTTTCTTGAACAGGAAATCTTTGTACTTGTAGTATTCAAAACGCAGACCGAGTCCGAAGCGGAAATTCTTGTACCATACATCGGAGAAACCGAATTCTGCCAGATGATATTTATACGTTGTATTATAGGCACGGTCACCTTCCTCGTAAATGTTGATATCGTTGTATTGGAACATATACGAGAAGTTGAAATTACGTTGCTGCATCGGTTCTAGCGTATAGTCTATGCGGGCAGCATATCGTTTACCCAATCGACCGGTAAGAGCCAGGCGGGAAGGAATATGAGTTTTGAGGTCTGCCGTTGCATTCACCAACAAAGACGCGATTTCTTCCGAATCGAAACGGATGCCCAGATTGATTCTTCTTTCGTATTTTTCCTGCAACAGGAAGTTGAGGTGATAACCTTCAGGAGTCTCTTTCAATGTATAGCTGGCACTGGAATAGGATTGGCTGCCACGTAATTGATACAAGGCCTGTTCTATTTGTTGAGTGGTAATGTCACTGTTTTCTTTCAGATTACATTTCTTCATCAGCCATTTTTTATCATCCACCTCTACACCGGAAAATGAGATGTCCGTCACATAAACTGTGCGTGCATTGGAAAGAGAAGAATAAGGGCCATGTTGCTTCGGAGTATAATCTTCGGCTATTCCTATCTTCTTTTTCAAGGCAAGCAACGAATTCCATTGTTCTTTAGCCGCTTCTTCGCCTCTTCGCATCAGAGTGTCGATGGCTGCCGGGGTAAAACTGGCAGATGAATATCCCTCCACATTGACACGGATATAAGTGTCTGTGAGGTCTACATTCTTTTCGTGGTTAGACTGGCAGGTGATGTCTACAATCTGTCCCAGAATATCGGGGACGCTGTTGAGCTTGTCAGCCTTCTTCAAAGCATTCTGCACGTCTACTCCGATAATAATATCGGCTCCCATGGCTTTCACAACATCTGCCGGATAGTTGTTTACAATGCCGCCGTCCACTAATACCATGCTGTCTTGCCGTACCGGAGTGAATACACCCGGAATAGCCATACTGGCACGCATAGCGGTTGAGAGTATTCCGTCATGGAATACAATTTGCTCTCCATTGACAACATTGGCTGCCACACAAGCAAAAGGAATGGGAAGTTTATTGAAGTCGATGGAGTCATGATACCCCACAGTGAGATCTGAAAATAGGTTAGCCAGATTTTGCCCTTTCATGAGTCCTCCGGCAGCAGCATCCTTGGGAGTTTTGGTGAAAGGGATAGAGACTGTATATTTTTCAGACCGCTCACGATCAGTCAATGACATGGCACTTCGTTTGATACGGTCGCTCAACAGGAATGTCCAATCTTGTTTTCGTACCATGCTGTCCAATTGTTCCGTAGTATAACCGATGGCATACAGACCACCTACGATAGCTCCCATACTGGTGCCGGCTATATAGTCAATAGGAATTCCGGCTTCCTCAATTACTTTCAGTGCTTTGATGTGTGCCATTCCTTTGGCACCGCCACCGCTTAGAACGACACCTACCTTTTTCCTTTGCTCTTGAGAATGCAAAGAAAAAGGCAATAAGATGCCAATTGATAAAACTAATGTTGAAAAGATTTGTTTTTTCATTAGGATGTGGTCTAGTGTTGATGTTTAATATAATACAAATGTAGAGCATAATTTGTTTAGTTGTTGAAATAGGAACTAAAAAAAATGTTCCAAAAGTCGGAAATGTGGATTTTTTCTACACCATACAGTGAATTTCCACACTTTCTGCAAAACGAAGAAATATCTAATGCTTTGATTTTAAGCAAATAATGCAGCTAACGCATTTTTGGTATATGAGTTGTAAATAAGGATATAGAACAAACATAAGTTAAATTAAATAATAAGATTCGATATGAGATTATTCTTTTCGAAACATGAGTTGAAACTGAGGAGAAAGAGAACCATTGCTGCTATTATATGTATGGTAGTTGTGTTGGGTGTGTACTGGATACTGACCCGACCTCAGAAGGCTGCGCCGGAAATGCCGACAGTCATTGTTGAACCGGTAGTGAAAGACGACGTAGAGATATACGGGGAATATGTGGGGCGTATTCGTGCCCAACAGTTCGTCGAGGTACGTGCCCGTGTGGAAGGTTATCTGGAAAATATGCTTTTTGCCGAAGGTACATATGTCAATAAGAATCAGGTTTTGTTTGTAATCAACCAGGACCAGTATCGTGCCAAAGCAGATAAAGCCAGAGCACAATTGAAAAAAGACGAAGCGCAGGCTTTGAAAGCGGAACGTGATTTAAAACGTATCCGTCCGTTGTTTGAACAGAACGCTGCAAGCCAGTTGGACTTGGATAATGCGGAAGCTGCATATGAAAGTGCCGAGGCAACGGTAGCCATGAGCGAGGCGGATTTGGCACAGGCTGAACTGGAATTGGGTTATACCATTGTTCGTTCGCCCTTATCGGGACACATTAGTGAAAGAAATGTGGACTTGGGTACATTAGTCGGTCCCGGAGGAAAATCATTGCTTGCTACCATTGTGAAGAGTGATACAGTGTTGGTGGATTTCAGTATGACAGCACTCGATTATTTGAAGAGTAAAGAAAGAAACATTAATTTGGGACAGCAGGATTCCACCCGTTCCTGGCAGCCGAATATTACCATTACATTGGCGGATAATACCGTCTATCCATTTAAAGGATATGTGGATTTTGCCGAACCGCAAGTCGATCCTCAAACCGGAACTTTCTCTGTACGTGCAGAAATGCCGAATCCGAAACAAGTATTGTTGCCGGGACAATTTACAAAGGTAAAGTTGTTGCTGGATGTTCGTGAAGGTGCACTGGTTGTTCCGATGAAAGCCGTTACCATCGAAAAGGGTGGAGCATATATTTATACCATGCGCAAAGATAATGCGGTAGAGAAACGTTTTATCGAATTAGGACCGGAAGTCGGGAATAATGTGGTGGTAGAAAGAGGACTGGCAGAAGGAGAAATGGTGGTTGTAGAAGGGTTCCATAAGTTGACTCCGGGCATGAAAGTACGGGTCAGTGATCCGGAAGCCGAAGCTGGGGACAGTATAACTACGACAAAAAATGAAGTGACCGGAGTAAAAGAAAACACTACCGGAACGAAGGATAACGCGAAAGGAGAATAAACGATGAAAGTTACTTTTTTTATAGATAGGCCGGTCTTCTCGGCTGTAATCTCCATCGTGATTGTGATTGTCGGCATTATTGGTCTGACGATGCTTCCGGTGGATCAATATCCGCAGATTACCCCTCCGGTGGTGAAGATCAGCGCATCCTATCCGGGTGCCAGCGCACTTACCGTGTCGCAGGCGGTAGCCACTCCGATTGAGCAGGAAATCAATGGTACGCCCGGTATGCTTTATATGGAATCAAACAGTTCTAACTCCGGAGGTTTTTCGGCAACGGTCACTTTTGACGTATCTGCCGATCCGGATTTGGCAGCTGTTGAGATTCAGAACCGTGTGAAACTGGCGGAATCCCGTCTGCCGGCGGAAGTCATTCAGAATGGTATTTCGGTAGAAAAACAGGCTCCCAGTCAGTTGATGACGCTTTGTTTGACTTCTACTGATCCGAAGTTCGACGAAATTTATTTGAGTAACTTTGCTACTATCAATGTGCTCGATGTAATTCGCCGTATTCCTGGGGTTGGACGTGTATCTAATATCGGTAGCCGCTATTATGCGATGCAGATATGGGCGCAACCCGATAAGTTGGCAAACTTTGGACTGACCGTGCAGGATTTACAGAATGCATTGAAGGATCAGAACCGTGAATCAGCGGCCGGTGTATTGGGACAACAACCGGTGCAGGGACTGGATATTACCATTCCTATTACGACTCAAGGACGTTTGTCTACCGTAGGGCAGTTTGAAGATATTGTAGTGCGTGCCAATGCCAACGGATCTATTATCAGGTTGAAAGACGTGGCGCGTGTATCGTTGGAGGCTTCTTCTTATAACACGGAAAGTGGTATCAACGGCGAGAATGCCGCTGTTCTTGGCATTTATATGTTGCCGGGAGCAAATGCGATGGAAGTAGCCGAGAGAGTAAAAGAGGCTATGGATGAGATTAGCAAGAATTTTCCGGAAGGATTGAGCTATGAGATTCCGTTCGATATGACGACTTATATTTCCGAATCTATTCATGAAGTATATAAGACGTTGTTTGAAGCGTTGGTATTAGTTGTATTGGTGGTTTATCTATCCTTGCAAAGCTGGCGTGCAACGTTGATTCCGGTAGTGGCGGTGCCTATTTCATTGATCGGTACTTTCGGATTCATGTTGATTTTCGGTTTCTCGCTGAATATACTGACATTACTAGGATTGATTCTTGCCATCGGTATTGTTGTGGATGATGCGATTGTGGTGGTGGAAGGCGTAGAACATATCATGGAAACGGAACATCTAAGCCCATACGAAGCAACGAAGAAAGCGATGAACGGACTTGCTAGTGCTTTGATTGCCACATCACTGGTATTGGCGGCAGTGTTCGTTCCGGTTAGTTTTTTAAGTGGGATTACAGGGCAGTTGTATCGCCAGTTTACGGTGACGATTGTGGTGTCCGTACTTATTTCTACGGTAGTGGCTCTGACATTGAGCCCGGTGATGTGTTCATTGATTCTGAAGCCGGATAACGGAAAGAAAAAGAATATCGTTTTCCGGAAGATTAATGAATGGCTGGGCATCGGTAGCAATAAATATGTGGCTGCTGTGACTCGTACGATCAAGCATCCTCGCCGGGTTTTGAGTGCTTTTGGTATGGTGTTGATCGCTATTATGCTGATTCACCGCATTATTCCGACCAGTTTCTTGCCTGTAGAAGACCAGGGATATTTCAAAATTGAATTGGAACTGCCGGAAGGAGCTACTTTGGAACGTACCCGTATCGTAACAGAACGTGCCATTGCTTATTTGGAGAAGAATCCATATATCGAATATATACAGAATGTAACGGGAAGTAGTCCGCGTGTCGGAAGTAACCAGGGACGTGCTGAACTGACGGTGATCCTGAAACCTTGGGAAGAGCGGAAGAGTACCACTATTGAGAAGATTATGGATACGGTGGAAAAACATTTGAGGGAATATCCCGAATGTAAAGTCTATCTGTCCACTCCTCCGGTTATTCCGGGACTGGGTAGCTCGGGAGGTTTTGAAATGCAATTGGAAGCTCGTGGAGAAGCCACTTTCGATAATTTGGTAGACGCGGCAGATACATTAATGTACTACGCATCCAAACGCAAAGAGCTGGCTGGTCTGTCATCTTCTTTGCAGTCGGAAATACCACAACTCTATTTCGATGTAGACCGTGACAAAGTAAAGATGCTGGGTGTGCCACTGGCTGATGTGTTCTCTACCATGAAGGCTTATACCGGTTCGGTGTATGTGAACGACTTTAATATGTTCAACCGTATATATAAGGTTTACATTCAGGCGGAAGCTCCTTACCGGGAACACAAAGACAATATCAATCTGTTCTTCGTGAAAGCCTCCAATGGAGCGATGGTACCGTTGACTTCTTTAGGAAATGCCTCCTATACCACAGGACCGGGAAGCATTAAACGTTTCAATATGTTTACTACGGCCGTTATTCGTGGAGCAGCTGCGCAAGGATATAGTTCCGGACAGGCAATGGAGATCATGGAGCAGATTGCCCGTGACCATCTTCCCGATAATATCGGTCTTGAATGGAGTGGCCTTTCTTATCAGGAGAAGCAGGCGGGAGGTCAGACAGGTATGGTGATGGCATTGGTATTCCTGTTCGTTTTCCTTTTCCTTGCTGCGCAATACGAAAGTTGGACAGTGCCTATTGCCGTGTTGCTTTCTTTACCTGTTGCCGCTTTGGGGGCCTATTTAGGAGTCTGGGTTTGCGGATTGGAGAACGACGTCTATTTCCAGATTGGTCTGGTAATGTTGGTGGGACTTGCCGCTAAGAACGCGATTTTGATTGTAGAGTTTGCAAAAGTACAGGTAGATAAAGGTGAAGACCTGGTGCAGTCGGCTATCTATGCAGCCAAATTGCGTTTCCGTCCGATTTTGATGACTTCTCTCGCATTCGTACTCGGTATGCTTCCGATGGTATTGGCAAGCGGTCCGGGGTCGGCAAGCCGGCAGGCAATCGGTACAGGTGTATTTTTCGGAATGATATTTGCCATTGTATTCGGTATCATTCTTGTGCCGTTCTTCTTTGTGATGGTGTATAAAACAAAGTCGAAAATTTTAAAACATAAGAAATAATGAAACGAAAGAAACTATATATTGCTATCCTGTTACTTGCCGGAGTCTTGACTTCCTGCAAGGTAGGGAAAAGTTATGTCCGTCCTGATCTTCATTTGCCCGACAGCTTGGAAAGAGCGCAAGACTCGATCAGCTTCGGCGACCAGGACTGGAGGGATATTTATACGGATGCTACCTTGAGAAGCCTGATAGAACGTGCACTGGATCATAACAAGGATATGTTGATTGCCGCTGCCCGTGTGAAAGAAATGGCAGCACAGAAACGTATTTCCACCGCTGCGTTACTTCCGGATATCAAAGGAAAAGTAACGGCAGAACGTGAACTCGAAAATCATGGAGGAGATGCTTTCAAGAGATCAGAGACCTTTGAAGCACAATTTCTCGTTTCATGGGAACTCGATCTTTGGGGAAATCTGCGCTGGGCACGTTCGGCCAGTATTGCCGAATATCTGCAATCTATCGAGGCGCAACGCGCATTGCGGATGACGATTGTTGCTGAAGTGGCACAGGCTTACTATGAATTGGTTGCTTTAGATACAGAACTGGACATCGTAAAGCAAACATTAAAAGCCCGTGAAGAAGGAGTACGTCTGGCACGTATCCGGTTTGCCGGCGGATTGACTTCCGAGACTTCCTATCGACAGGCACAGGTGGAATTGGCGCGTACGGCAACTTTGGTTCCTGACCTCGAACGTAAAATCTCCCTGAAAGAAAACGATATTGCTTATCTTGCCGGTGAATATCCTAATAAGATAGCCCGTTCCCGTTTGCTTCAGGAATTCAACTCTCCAGAAAAACTTCCTGTTGGGTTGCCGTCTACATTATTGGAACGTCGTCCCGACATCCGTCAGGCAGAGCAGAAATTGATTGCTGCCAATGCGAAAGTGGGAGTGGCTTATACAAATATGTTCCCGCGTCTTGCCCTGACAGGTGGTTTCGGTAGTGAAAGTACTTCTTTGTCGGAACTCCTGAAATCTCCATACGCAGTGATGGAAGGAGCTTTGCTGACTCCGATTTTTGGTTGGGGAAAGAATCGTGCGGCATTGAAAGCAAAAAAGGCAGCTTATGAGGCTGAAGTACATAGTTATGAAAAAGCCGTACTGGAAGCTTTCAAGGAAACACGCAATGCGATTGTCAACTTCAACAAGATCAAGGAAGTGTACGAACTTCGTGCCAATCTGGAACGTTCGGCCAAGAGCTACATGGACCTGGCACAACTGCAATACATCAATGGGGTTATTAATTATCTGGACGTATTGGATGCCCAACGTGGATATTTTGATGCACAGATTGGGTTGAGTAATGCTATCCGTGACGAGTTGATTGCGGTAGTTCAACTCTATAAGGCTCTTGGTGGAGGCTGGGAACAAAATCCCTAGAATTATCATATCGATTCACTCATTGAAGAAAACGTAAAGGCTATCTCCTACACCGGGAGGTAGCCTTAATTTTTCTTTCTTCTTCCTTTTGTCTTAAAAACAACAACAGAAGAATTTTCATAATTCGGAAAAAAGTGCGAAATTTGCAACGCTTTTCAAGTTTGACAAGAAACTTACTAACACCTTTAAA
>ERZ1027069.836-NODE-836-length-12874-cov-9.673375_pt1 | contig 12874 bp, 10 predicted proteins | sample MGYA00519281_ERZ1027069 | MGnify/ENA primary metagenome ERZ1027069 (study PRJEB26926, sample SAMN06164836) | human gut metagenome | biome: ENVO:00009003; feature: ENVO:2100002; material: ENVO:00002003 | host: Homo sapiens | place: USA | collected 2012 ... | reverse complement strand
CATCCTCGCGGAGCGTTTTTATCGTATGGAAACGAAGTTTCCTATACGATAAAAACGCCCCGCCAATCCTGCAAAATATCGTGATGAATATTTTACAGAACCAACGAGGCTCATTTATCTTTTATAAAAGCTCTGCACGCTGCGGTGCTTTGGAAAAATCCGGCTTATCCTGCTTTATTTGGAACAGGCTGTGCAAGAACTACAGTCAGGATGCTCTTCTGCCCAGATTCTCTCTGCGGCAGGCGTCCACTGCTGTGCATAGGGTCTGCAGCGATTGAATACGTCCTGTGTGGATTCCGGCTGCTGCATATCGGTGCTATGAGCGCCGCTGCGTTTTACCATTTCTCCCAGAAGCTCCGGATTTTCCAACATCGGACAGGGTCTTAAATGGTTGTGGTTGAAGGGCTGTCCCTTATGATATTCCTTAAACAGAGGCTGCTGCAGACATTCCAGCAGACTCTTTTCATGGATATTTGCGTTGGAATAATGGATGAATACGCAGGGCTCCACATCTCCGGCAGGATTGATATGTGCGTACTGCCGTCCTCCTGCAATACATCCGTCGATATATTCGCCGTCATTCTGGAAGTCAATGCAGAAAATCTGCTTACCACCGGTCAGGCCACGAATCTCGCGAACTCTGTGGATCATATACTCTCTCTGCTCTGCGTTCAGCATCAGATCCACGTTTGCACCATCACCGATCGGCATGTAATGGAAATACCAGTTGAAGCGGACGCCGTGGCTGATCAGCATGTCGATGAACTCGTCGCTTGTAACAGCCTTGTAGTTCTGACTCGTATAACAAATGGAAGTACCATAAAGCAGTCCATACTTCTGCATCAGATCCATTGCATGCATCACCTTGTCGAATACGCCCTTCCCACGACGGTCATCTGTTGCATCCCCGATGCCTTCGATGGAAATAAAGAATGCCATATTTCCGACCTTCTGTACCTCCTTACAGAACTCCTCATCGATCAGGGTTCCGTTGGTGAACAGATGGAATACTGAACTCTGATGTGCTGCTGCCAGCTTCAGCAGGTCGTTTTTACGGCACATCGGTTCACCGCCGGTACACATATACCAGTGAATCCCCAGCTCTTCTCCCTCCGTTACCAGCTTATCCATTTCTTCATAGGTCAGGTTCAGGGTCTTGCCATATTCTGCAGCCCAGCAGCCTTTACAATGCAGGTTACAGGATGCGGTAGGATCAAACAACAGGATCCAGGGCATGTTGCAGTCGTATTTTTTTCTCAGCTCCATCACATAATTGTAACCGGAAAACATGCCTTCATACCCCAGATTCAGCACGTTCATTTTTAAAATATGAGGATCAATCTCGTTGATGGCACGGTACGCATACTCCATCCATTTTCCATTGGGATCCTGTACAAATTTGCGGGCAGCATCAAATGCACTCGCCTTATATCTCTTGCTCAGCAGCGGCTCTGCCAGATTGATCAGCTTGACCGCCTCTTCTGTCATATGTTCTGTTCCTTTTCCTCTTACTGCTTTAATCGCTGCGTCGATCGCAACACTGAAAGCGGTACGCTGCGCTGCATGTACTACTTTGTTTTCAGCCATGTCGTTCTGACTCCTTTCTCACTCTGCCTAAATTTATTTCTCTTTCATTTGTCCTCATCTTACGACGGCTTTTAATTCTTTTCATTGCCCAAATTCCCGCTTTTGTGGCATATTTTCCCACAAAGCAACATTTTGTCCCATGTGGGCGCGGACGGGATGCCCTGACAGGCGGCAGGGCGTGGACGGGGTGCCCTGACAGGCGGCAGAGCATGGACGGGGTGCCCTGACAGGCGGCAGAGCGTAAGCGCAGCGCACGCTCTGACTGACTGGCAAGGCAACACGGACACGTCACGCTGCACTGCTTTCGTGCAGCGGGTCGGCGCGGCACGCGCTCTGACGACTGGCAGGTAACACGGACACGGCACGCGCTCTGACAACTGACAGGCAGTACGCGCACGCACGCTTTCCAATTGACAGACGCGGTGTGCTTTTGTATCCTGTTAGTATCGGATTGAAGAGGGCACCCCCCCCCACAACAACCCGACCGCAAAACAATTTCGAAAAGGGGTACGAAGATTGAAAAATAAAATTTTTCAATCCCGAGATTTGTGTCTGCGCGCACTTGACACAAACTCGACATGCGCAAAAAACGTGCGCAGAAATGAGAGGAAGAGATGAACGATATAACGTCTTATATGTTAGAACAGACCAAAAAAATTCTTTCCATCGACAGTCCGACCGGCTTTACCGCACACGCGGCGGAGTATGTCCTCGGAGCATATAAAAAGCTGGGCTACGATGCAAAGCTGACCAACAAGGGCGGCATTTTTGTATGTGTCAATGACGGTCCCGACCAGGCGGACGATCCTGCGGACGCACCGATTTTGCTGGAAGCGCACATGGATACCCTGGGCGGTATGGTTTGCAGCATCAACGAAAAAGGACGTCTGATGCTGAGTGCTCTCGGCGGCATGAATCCAAACAATGCAGAGGCGGAAAACTGCCGCGTTTACACCAGAAGCGGCAAGGTTTATTCCGGCACGTTCCAATTAAAAAACGCCTCGATCCATGTAAACGGCAGCTACAATGACACTGCCCGTTCCTATGATGCAATGGAGGTCGTATTGGACGAGCCTGTGGAAAGCAAGGCGGATACCGAAGCCCTCGGCATTATGACCGGCGACATCGTCTGCTTCGATCCCCGCACGACCGTAACGGAATCCGGCTACATTAAGAGTCGTTTTCTCGACGATAAGCTGAGTGTCGGCATCCTGCTCGGCTTTGCAAAATATTTAAAGGAAACCGCCAAAAAGCCCGCCCGCAAAATCTATCAGCATATCACCGTTTTTGAAGAAGTCGGTCACGGCGGCTCCGCTTCGATTCCTGCTGATGTCGCAGAAATTCTCGCAGTCGATATGGGCTGCGTCGGAGATGGCCTTTCCTGCAAAGAAACCCAGGTTTCCATCTGCGCAAAGGATTCCGGCGGTCCTTATCATTACGATGTTGTTTCTGCTCTGATCGAGGCAGCGCGCACCGCCAATGTTGACTTTGCAGTTGACGTATATCCCCACTACGGCTCCGACGCAGAAGCAGGACTTCGTTCCGGTATCGATTGCCGCCACGGGCTGATCGGCTCCGGTGTATACGCTTCTCACGGCTATGAGCGCAGCCATGTAAAGGGAATGGAGAATACATTCCGGCTGTTAAAGGCTTATCTGAATCAGGATTATCACGCCTGAACGTTTCCTGTCCAGCACAAAACACAGAAGGTTTTGTAAATATTCTTTAACACCGAAGCAAAAACCTCCGGGTCTGTCGTCTTTTCGACGCCAGCCCGGAGGTTCTTTTTATTCTGCGCTGCAGGGCTCTTTGCCTGCGGCGGATTATATAAGGGACATTTTTCGGTGCGAAGCTCCTGCGGAGCAGAGAACTTTATACCATTTCATGCGTCGTTGCGCGATCAGCCAATCACCAGCTCCCAATGCATTTTTTCTTCATTCAGGCGATACTGCTTTAACAGCTCCGGTCCGCAAGAGTTAGAACCAACACCGCTCATGCCATAGTCCAGATGCCAGATCACATGTCCGGATTTTTCCAGCTCGTAGTTGTGCATCTTTTCCGTCAGCTCCTGTGCAGTGTAGTAAGAAGCGTTGAAGGAAAGCGGCTTTTTGCCTTCCGCCTTCAGTTCTCCCACCTTTACATACGCACAGTGATAATGGCTGCCATTTTCCTGAGGTTTTACATAGTCCTCAAGAAGCTCGTCTACTGTTGTCGTAAAGCGGTCTACCCAGCAGGCTCTGTGCTTGTCCTGATAGCTTTCTATCGGACCGTATCCGATGTATTCCACCTGATCCTGATTTTCCGGCAGTACCAGCTGCAAGCCAAACCGGGGCATGTAAGGGAAGGTCATATCCTTGTCGGCATCCAGTGTCAGTTTGATCTGACCGTCTGCATTGACTTCCCAAAGTGCTTTCGCGCGTAAAAATGGCTGTCTGTATACACTGGCGATGGAGAAATCGCAGTGAATGCGTACTTTTTCACCGGCGTTCTCTGCGGTGCAGTCATAAACCCGGATCCACGGTCTGTCGTATCCGGCTTCTTCCCAGACCTGACGGACATTTCTGTCATTGTCAGCCGGCGCACGCCAGGTTTCAAAGGTCATCGGTGCTTCGATCAGCGCTTTACCATCTCTGACAAGCTCTGTAAACGCACCTTTCTTCTTGCCGAATACATAGCGGATTCTGTCGGAGGTAATGATCCAGGAAACATCGTTTTCCTCCAGTGCAACTGTTCCGGCTTCTGCAATTTCCAGAACCTTTTCCCTTTCCTCAAACAGCGCAATCTGGTCAAAGCCCATGACTCTGCCCTGTCTGGTCAACGCCTGATCTGCTTTCTGCACATAGGTCAGCTTCAAATAGGTCTGATCTCCGGAAAGCTCTCCCAGCTGAGGGATCGTGATACACACTTTTTCATGTGCAGGGCAGGTAATCTCCCGGATCTCGCCCTCTGCTAACAGGGTGCCCTCTTTTTTGATTTCGTAACGGATCTGTACGGTATCTGCAAGGTCAGCAAAATCCTGCACGTTCCACAGCTCTACAGTGCCTGCTGCCAGATCTTTTCCTGCTGCATGTACCGGACGGATTTCGTTTTTCCATTCCAGAAGCCCGGTATGGGGTCTGCGATCCGGATACACCAGGCCATCCATACAGAAGTTGCCGTCATGAGGGAACTCACCTGCATCGCCGCCGTAATGGAAAATATCTCTTCCGTCTGCAGCCTTGCCTTCCCAGGTCGCATGATCACACCATTCCCATACGAAGCCGCCGCAGAACTTGTCATATTTGTACATCAGCTCCATGTAATCATGGATATCCCCGGGGCCGTTGCCCATTGCATGAATAAATTCACACTGAATAAAGGGCTTTCTCATTCTGCGGTCTTCGCAGTATTCCTTTACCCACTCGGTATCCGCATACATCCGGCTCATCACATCCAGCATGGAAACATCGTTGTGATAACCTGCGGAATTCCAGAAGCTTGCCTCATAGTGCAGCAGACGGGTCGGATCATAAGCCTTTACCCATCTTCCGGCATCCTCAAAGTTGCCGCCGTAGCCGCTCTCATTGCCCAGGGACCAGAAAATAACCGCGCTCTGGTTTTTGTCCCGGATCACATTTCTCTTCTGACGGTCGAGGATCGACTCCGCCCAGGCATCATCCTGCGCGATGTAGCCCATACAGTCGTGACCATCATTTGTATACAAAGTTCCTACGCCATGACTTTCCACATCTGCTTCCGCGATCATGTAAAATCCGTATTCACTGCACAGCTCCGGGAAATAAGGTGCATTGGGATAGTGGCTGGTACGAATCGCATTGACATTGCTTTCCTTCATCAGCTGCAGATCGCGGATCACGTCTTCCCTGGTCACGGCTGCACCGGTATAAGGGTTGGAATCGTGGCGGTTGACACCCCGGAATTTCACCTGTTTTCCATTGATTAAAATCTTACCCTCTTCAACGGAGATCCAGCGGATGCCGACCTTCTGCTCGATGGTTTCAGCGCCTGCCTGGAGCGTCAGGGTGTACAGATAGGGCTGCTCTGCGTTCCAGAGCACCGGAGCAGCTACAGGAATCGCTATGTTCTCTCCGTTGGAAACTGCCCTGCCGATTTCTTTGCCCTCTGCATCCGTCAGCGTACAGTTGATTTCCAGATCTCCCTCCACCCGGTCAAAACGAACCGTAACCTCTGCGCTGCCATCCTCTGCAACAGGCGTCTGAACCGTAAAGTCATGTACGAATTCCTGCGGGCGAAGCACCAGCTCAACATCCCGGAAAATTCCGGAAAAACGCAGCTTATCCTGATCCTCCAGATAGGTGCCGTCACACCATTTCAAAACCAGAACCGCCATACGGTTGCTGCCTGCTTTGGTTTTGCCGGTGATTTCAAATTCGCTGGGACTGTGGGAAACCTGGCTGTAACCGACAAATTCGCCGTTGATCCAGACATAGAAGCAGGAATCTACGCCCTCAAAATATAAGAACTGACGTTCGCCGACTTCTTTTTCTGTCAGAGTAAAATCCTTTACATAAGCGCCGCTGGGATTTTCATTGGGCACATACGGCGGGTCATAGGGGATGGGATAGCGGACATTGGTGTACTGCTTCTGTCCAAATCCCTTCATCTGCCAGCAGGAGGGCACTTCCATGTTGATAAAACCCTCTTTTTCGAGATCCTTTTCCCAGAAATGCTCCGGTACTTCTTCCACACTGGGATACCAGGCAAATTTCCAGTCGTCCCCGCTCAACAGGATCTGGCTCTCCCTTCCATCCTGTTTCGGCACATACCAGCAGCGGTTGTCCATTGTGCCGACATGCAAAGTGGAGAGATTTTCATAAAAATTCTGCACTTTCATTTGGTTGTCTCCTTTTTGTATACTTTGGTTGATACCGGGATTTTGTTCCGGCTTTCTTTTTTACAGCTCCTCACACACCTGGAAAATATAGAATTTCAGGTAGTAGGATTCCTCCGCCGCCCAGAGGATCGGATGATCCGGCGCCTGTGTTTTAAATTCCACCTGACGCAGTCTCTTATGCGCTCCGTGGGCTGCTTCGCGGATGGTCTTTGCGAACAGCTCCGGATCCATAAAGTGGGAACAGGAGCAGGTCACTAAAAATCCGTTGTCTTTTACCAGCTTCATGCCCCGCAGATTGATTTCACGATACCCTTTTACCGCATTTTTGATGGAGCTTCTGGATTTGGTAAATGCGGGAGGATCCAGGATTACGACATCATACTGCTCGCCCTTTTTCTCCAGCTCGGGAAGCAGTTCAAAGACATCTGCACAGGTAAATTTTACGCGGTCGGAAAGTCCGTTTAATGCCGCATTTTCTTCCGCCTGCTTTATGCCGGTCATGGATGCATCCACGCCAAGCACCTCTCGCGCGCCCGCAATCCCCGCGTTCAGTGCAAAAGAACCGGTATGGGTAAAGCAGTCCAGTACCTTTTTGTCGGGGCAGAGTCTGTGAATTGCCTGTCTGTTGTATTTCTGGTCCAGGAAAAATCCGGTCTTTTGTCCGTCTTCCACATCCACGATGTAACGGACACCATTTTCTGTGATTTCAACCTTTGTGGGGAACGGGTCTCCGATGAAGCCTTTGAAGCGTTCCATGCCTTCCTGCAGGCGTACCTTTGCATCGCTGCGCTCATAGATACCACGGATCATGATACCGTCCTCTGCCAGCACCTTTTTCACAAGAGAAAGGATCGTCGGCTTCAAACGGTCGATCCCAAGCGCCAGGGATTCCACCACCAGCACGTCGGAGAACTTGTCCACTACCAGCCCCGGCAGCCAGTCCGCTTCACCGAAGATCAGACGGCAGCATCCGGTGTCTACGGTCGCTTTACGATATTCCCATGCGTTGCGCACCCGCTTTTCCAGAAATTCTTCTGTGATCTCATGTTCTTTTCTGCGGCTCATCACCCGGATTGTAATTTTTGAACGGGTATTGATAAAGCCCCATCCCAAAAAGAAACCATCAAAATCCTTTACCGCAAGAATATCTCCGTTTTCATAGTCTCCCTCAACGCGATCAATCTCGTTGTCGTAAACCCAGGCGCCGCCGCTTTTGAGCGTGCGTCCCTCGCCCTTCTTCAGAATGGCTTCTGCGTACATATTTCCTCACAATCTGCCGCATGGCGGCTCCGAAAACGCTGACGCGCTGCACAGACTTTTTTGCAGCGCTCCACCGGCTCGGCAATTTTATTATAGTATGAAATTCTATTCGGATGTATAATAAGTCTGTCCGAAAAATATAACATTTTGAAACTAAAAGAAAGGACTCCTATGCCGATTTATTTTCGCAACGCCCCGGTGCGTGAACCCTTTATCTACGATTCCATCGGAAACCGCTGGCTGCAGGATGCGACCTCGCGTCCAAACGGCTACCCTTTCTATCACTATTTACAGACGGAATCCGGCTGCGGGCGGATTACCATTCAGGGAAAATCTTATCTGCTTCATGAACAGGAAGGCGTCCTGATCGCTCCCTCCATCCGACACTCTTATCTGGCCCAGACTCCGGAGTGGTACACCTGCTTTTGTACCTTTTCCGGAACAGTCGAAGGCAGTATTTCCAAAATCCTGAACAACCGGCCGATTCTTTTTACCACAAAAGAACAATGTCGGAATATACGGGCGCTGCTGCAGGATGCCATACATGTTTTTGAACATCCGCCGGTCAACATTCCGGCGCTCTCCGTCAACTGTTATCAGGTGCTTTTACAGTTTGCGGATGTCCCGGACGGACAGAAGCTCCTTTCTGATCCGCTGTATCTGCGCTATGTTGCTCCGGTCATCGAAGAAATAGAAACCTGCTACAGTCTGCCCCTCACAGTGGCCCAGCTGAGTCGTCAGGTATTTGTCACGCCCCAATATCTATCACGGCTGTTTCAGCGTTTTCTGGGCTGCTCGGTCTACGAATATCTGATGACCTGCCGCATCAACCGTGCCAAAGAGCTTCTGCTGACAGCACCGCGGATGGAGGTGCAGGAAATTGCTGCGCAGACCGGCTTTTCCGATCCGAGTCACTTTATCGCCATGTTCCGCAAAAACACCGGACGGACACCGTTAGAGTTTCGAAAGATCAAGTAATGATGCGACTGGTATTTTACCTCAGGCCGTTCAGCTTTTCCCGATCCATCTGAAACGGATAGTTTTTGAGCTTCGCGGGGTTGGAAAGCAGATCATTCATGGTGCGCTCCCAGAGCTCACGGGAAATTTTTTCTTCTCCGATCAGACTGTAAATATAGGCCTCGAAGCTCTGATGACTGCCAAAACCAAGCAAAGTCAGAACGCGCATCGCCTCTTCCTGGTCACCGTAGCAGCGCAGGAAGCCCGGCAGGAACATGCCAACCGCTTTGCCGTGGGGCGTTCCCAGTTCGCAGGTTACGCGATAGCTCAATCCGTGGGGCAGACTCGTACCGGTGTGGGAAATCGCCATACCGCCGAGGGTGCACGCCTGCATAAGAAGCTCCCTCTGCGCTTCGCCGATTTCATAGGAAGCGAGCGCATCCTTTACCTTTGCAAAGGTCCGCAGACCCATCTCGCTGTAGACACGGCTGTAGGGCGTAGCGTTCGTGTTTAAATGGCTCTCCACCAGATGTGCTAACGTATCCACCGCCGTGTTGATACAGCCGGTTTTGGAAGCAGTCTGCAGATACGTAGAATCCACCAATGCAAGCTCTGGGAAAATATGGTGGCTGATGCTCTGTTTTACCAGCTCTCCCGCCTTGGCTTCTGTGGAAGTCTCAGAAGCAGCCGCTGTGGTCAGTTCTATTTTCGGCATCACGATTCTCGTCAAAATCGCATACGGTGTAACCTCTGAGCCGGTTCCTGCTGTCGTCGGTACTGCCGCGACTGGCAGGGCTTTATTTGCCGCCTGTTTGACCGCTGCATCTGTTTCATATAAAAAGTCTGCTTTTTTCTCCGGGTTGGCAATCATCAGCGCAATTGCCTTAGAAGCGTCCATGGGAGAACCGCCGCCGATTCCGATCACAAAATCGACCTTTTCCGAAAGCCCCAGGGCAGTCGCCCGCATCACAGTTTCCACCGAAGGATTTTCCTCGATTCCGTCAAAAACCACATAGGGCACTTGCTCGCGGTTCAGCGCATCCTTCACGTCCTGCAGGGAACCGTTTACACGGGAAGAATGCTTTCCCGTTACAAGCAGTGCTTTTGTTCCCAGCGCCGCCAGCTCCTGGCTGTGCTGCCGGACACAGCCTTTCTCGTTATAAACCTTTGTTGGCATGTATAATTTCATTGCAATTCCTCCATTCTAAGACGTGCATAAGCATACTGCTCTGTTTCTGCAATACAGCGCCGCACCCTTTCTTCTGTCGCAGGATCTTCAAAATTCAGCTCTAAAAAACGCTTTTTATAATAGCCCTGTTTCAGCACGATTCGCAGACTTTCTGCAAAATTCAGATCAAAGAAAAAGCTAAGAAAGCTGACCCAGACATCCAGCCCGGTTTTTCGTTCCTGTTTTTTGATGCAGTAATGACCCAAAATGCTCTCATATACCACATCTGAAACTGCTTCCTGGCCCACCTGCTCTGCGGAAAAACCGGTGGTATCTACAGGATTCTCCTGGGCAAACACCCGGAAAATATCGCATTTGTCCGCATCCCGGATTAACTTCGCAAAAAGCAGCGTCTTTTCATCCAGGCCATCCTCAATCGTAAGGCGGTTATGGTTTCCAATGGCCGTCAAAACCTGCTCTCTTTCCCTGGCAGAAAGCTCATCCAGGAAATCGCCCTGCCGCAGGATTTCACACCCTAACTGCGCGTGGTCGATGCTTTTATAATCCAGAAACGTGTGATAGCGCTTCAGCTGCTCAAATCTTCCGATATCGTGATATACCGCACACAGATACGCCAGTTTTTTGTCTTGTTCCGAAAGTAGGCGCGCCGCTGTAAGCTGTTCCATCACCTCCGTCACCCTTTGCGTGTGAATAATTTTTAGTTTGATCCTGGTATCGCTTCCGTCGTCATAGGCAGACGCATATTCCAGAAATTTCTGCATGGCATCCATTTTTCGTCTCCATTCTATAAGCGCATGGCAGTGACTCTACAGCATTTTCCACATATGGTCCAGTTGCCCGCAGCATGCCGTGATGCCTGCGCTTTTGTTTCTTTTATTCAATTCCGGCGGCACTGCTGCCTCAGCTTTCTCTCCGCAGCGATTCAAACACTGTGTCGTAATGCTCCGACATTTCTTCAAAGTTATTCAGCAGCTGTTCCAGCACCCGGTAAAACGTCTGCAAATCCTCCGGCGCGATATTTTTGTCCGCATTTTCCTGTACCAGCCCAATGACCTGACGGATTTTGGCGGTCTGCAGGCTGCCCTGCTCTGTCAGAACATAGCGGGCGCGGTAACGTCCCGGCTCTCCTTGTTTTTCCACCATTCCGGCTGCGATCAGCTCCGAAAATGTCCGGGAAATCAGCGCCGGGTCAAGGTCACAGGCCGCTGCCACCTCTGCAAACTGAAGTCCCTCCGAATGTCCGCTCAGCGCGTACAGCACCGCCGTGTGTGCAGCCTTTAATCCTACCATCCCCATTCCAGCTGTTTTGACTGCCTGTACTTTTTTATTCATTCTGGAAAGAGAAAGGGTAAATTTCAAAAAACGGTCATCCTTCATGGCTCTCATTTCCTTTCCCCAGATGTTTTGCATATTCCTGTCCTTCCCGGACATAATGGGCTGCATTTTCCAGATTGGAGGTGATTTCCGTTTCCGTTACACTGCGGATGATTTTGGCAGGGCTTCCATAAACCAGTGAGCCCTCCGGAATCTGCATATTCTGCGTCACCAGCGCTCCTGCTCCAACGATACAATTTTTGCCGACGGACGCGCCGTTTAAGATAATTGCACCCATTCCAATCAGTGTATTGTCCCCAACGCTGCAGCCGTGCACAATCGCGCTGTGCCCGATCGTGACATTTTTTCCCACAGTCACGCTGTAGCCCCTATCCACATGAATGACGCAGTTATCCTGCACGTTCGTACCCGTGCCGATCGATACGCTGCCTGCTCCGGCACGCACGGTTGCGTGGAACCAGATACTGCAGTTTTCTGCGATCGAGACGTCCCCATATATGTCTGCACTGGGCGCAATAAACGCCGACGGGTCAATGTCCGGATTTTTCCACATCTGATTTGCCCCCTTTCTGAGCAGGCTTCGCCTGTTTGTGCTCACTTTCGCTCATCCCGGCGTGAGCGTAGCTCACTCTATGATTTCGCCGTTCGTCAATCATGCAAGCATGTTGACTCACTTTCGCTCATCCCGGCGTGAGCATAGCTCACTCTATGATTTCGCCGTTCGTCAATCATGCGAGCATGTTGACTCACTTTCGCTCATCATATCATAGAATCCGCGTCAAAAAAAGAGCGGCAGGGATTTCCCTTTATCCCTGCCGCCCTTTTAGCCTTATTTTTTTCATAGTCCTTTTCTTCCAGAAGTCCGTTGGAAACCATGGTCGCCGTGAAATCCAGTTCAAAATCCTGCGCCGCTGGTCGCCGCTGCCGCGTCACCGCAGCCGCCGACACACATTGCAGCAGCGGTAAAAAGCGCTGCTGCGGTCATTTTATACCGATTCTTTTTATCCTGAAAGTCAAACATAATTTTCCCTCCTCACTCCACATTTTTCAATGCCATATCCATCGGGACTTTTCCGATTCGTTTCAGCTCCAGTGCAGCCACAACCCCATAGCAGATGACTCCTGCCACAAACATTTCCACATAAATCCTCGGGTCAATCCAGTAAGGCAGGTACCCCGTCATCATTTGTGACAGCATTGCTTTCCAGATGATACCGATAATCCTGACGCTCAGCGGAATATTGATCAGCACGCAGAGCACGACAACGATTGAGGTTGGCATAACATAGAGCCTTGCAATCTCTCCTTTGGAGTAACCGAGAATTTTTGCCATGGAAATCGACTGCGCATTTTTTTCAATGATAATTTTACTCAGCAGATAAACAAGAACAGCAAATATCAGAACTGCAAAAAAGCTGACCAGCCACATCATCCCGCCCATGGAAATCTTCATGATATCAGGGGCAAAAGGACTAAGCCTACATGAGCCTACTCATAGGTGGGTGAGAGCCCTTTTTCCCTGACGCCATATCCATCGGGTTCATAAATTCATTTTTCAAAAGTAGAATAGACTAACTTTTGTTCGCTGTCAATGTTTTAAGCTACAGTTCACTCGTACCCTTCTGAGTCCAGATTCCGTGCTTGCACGAAAATCTGAACTCAGAAGGGTACGAAGGGAGCGCCATTTTATG
>ERZ1027069.824-NODE-824-length-13042-cov-7.883422_pt1 | contig 13042 bp, 10 predicted proteins | sample MGYA00519281_ERZ1027069 | MGnify/ENA primary metagenome ERZ1027069 (study PRJEB26926, sample SAMN06164836) | human gut metagenome | biome: ENVO:00009003; feature: ENVO:2100002; material: ENVO:00002003 | host: Homo sapiens | place: USA | collected 2012 ... | reverse complement strand
TACAGATAAATCTTGGTTTTCGATTTACGATTTCAGATGTGGTCTGATTCAAATAATCTTTTCGGATATTTGCTAATCTGTGATTTACTTTAAGTAAAAGTTTTTCTTTTTTTACTATATTGTTAGTTTTACAGTAACTTCCTCCTTTCTTATTGTGTTCATATTTACGAGATACGCTGCGTTGCAATCTACGCTTGCATTTCTCAAGCTTCTTAACAGTCTGGCTTTTGTTTATATTCTTGTAGGTATTACCATCAGAACATATCGCCAAATCCTTAATTCCAAGGTCTATACCGATTCCATCATGATTAGACCTGTCCCTGCAGTCTGGGAATTCCACACATACGCTAATCCACCAATTCAATCCATCAAAGGATACTCTCGGATTCCTATATTTAGCATCTGTGGGAATACGTCCATGTTCAGCAAGTTTTACCCAGTTCAGCTTTTGTTTTAGGCTTTACATTCATTACCTGGTTGAGCTGTTCATCGGAATAATACCTATAACCACTTGTTGTAGTATGATGCGGATGAAGTTTTCCATTAGAATCCCAATTTCGTAATGTCTGTGCTGATACACCTATAATTTATATACTTTTATAAGCCTTATTCAGCTGTTCAATCACCTCCTTGTGAAAAATTGCGTACATGCCTGGAATCTTGTGTAGAATTGAACTAGAAACATCAGAATAATAAAAGAAATAACAAGATCAAACCAACATGTCAGAATGAACCGGTTATCAGCAACCGGCTTCGCCCTTTGCGATGAACAGCCCGGCTGTCCCCGCTCGCGCTGCTCTTCTTCGATCACGAGCCCGCGCTAACGCGCTCTATCGCCTGCTTCCGCAGGCTGCTCGTTCTCTAATGGCACGAGAAAAACAAATGCCGCTTTCAGCGTCGCTTGTTTTTCTTTCGTGCTTGCGCTTCTCTCCTTCGATCACGAGCCCGCGCTGACGCGCTCTACCGCCTGCTTCCGCAGGCTGCTCGTTCTCTAATGGCACGAGAAAAACAAATGCCGCTTTCAGCGTCGCTTGTTTTTCTTTCGTGCTCATTATATAGCACAATCGGCTTGAAAGGGAATACCGTAAACGGTATGACTTTCAAGCCGATCCAAATATGGTACTACAGTTCACTCGCAGTTTCCTGGGAGCAGATTTCGCGCTTGCGGGAAAATCTGCTCCCAGGAAACTACGAAGGGAGCGCCATTTCATGAGCAAAAGGAGCTGCGAAGCAGCGGAAAGCATCGAAGATGCGCTTTTGCGAATGAAATGGCGCGGTGAACTGTTAGAATATTACGCCTGGATTTCCCGCACCAGACAATATTGTTTCAGGGAAAAATGCTTTTCCACGACTCCGTATACCTTAAACCCGAACTGCTGATAAAACGCAACGTTACGCGGGTTGTGCGTTTCCAGCGAAATCATCAGATCGTTGCGTTCCGCATATGCAACCGCCTCTTCCACCAGCGTCGCCGCGATTCCGTGATGCTGCATTTCCGGATCAACCGCCAGATAAATGATATGCAGTCTCCGATCCTGATGCAGCTGATCCGTCCAGCTGGAATTCAGGTAATCCCTGCCGAGCACGAAATTAAAAAATGTCTTCAGGCTGTGATCCTCCCGGATCAGATAGCCCTCCGTGCGCAGCGTCGCCTGCACCTCCGTAAAATAACGATGCAGCAGATGGTACGGCTCCGTTTCATCCGAAACGACCAATATGCCGTTTAAATCCTTACTGTCTGCAAAAATTTCACACGTCTCATAAAATTCCGTCAGGTCGCATTGAAACAGCTCCGGCATCAGTCGTTTCCGCACCTCTTCATCCGGAATCAGCTCCACATACAACGGGTCCGCCGCAAACGAACGGCACAACAGCTCCTCAAGCTTCGACAAATCCTCTTCCTGTACCCGATACAGTTTTTCACTGTCCATAAAATTCCACTCCGGCTTCTCTCAAAAGCCGCTCCATCCTTTCCGTCTGCACGCACAGCGTATCGATTTCTTTCCGGTACAAATCGCTCTGGCGCTCATATGCAGCCTCCAGCTGTGCAATTTCTTCCGTAAAATCACTGCAGTCCGTTTTTTCTTTTTCCAGAAGTCCGGTCACAACCGGGAAAAAGTTTTCAAACCCGATAATTCTTCCGGTTCCCCATTTCAGCCGATCTGCGCTCTGATCCAATGCATACGATGTAAAATGTCGATAAACCTCTTCTTCAAACAAAAATGCGTACCGGTTGCTGTCGATCTCATACAGCTTGCGCAGTGCCGCCGAAAGCCTTCCCTCTTTCAGATTGCGCACCGCACCTTCCAGAAGCTGCAAACGATCCTGCAAAATTCCATGCGGGAACAACACGTTTCCATACCAGTCGATCCGGACATAGGCATCCTGCTCCTGCTGGAAAACCTGTAAAAGCGATCGTTCCAGCTTCCGGGTGTCTGCCGCAGGTACTTCTGCAGCAGTGTTCGTTCCCTGCACACATGTGATAAAATCTCCGTTCACCGCCCCGGCATCGTCAGTCTCTGCCGTGCGCAGTCCAGATGCATTTTCCACACCAGCCGCCGATGCGTCAGCGTGCCTCGCGTTCCGGTTCGTTTTCTCTACCTTTGCATACAGCTGTTGCGCCGTCGCCGTTGCCTGCTCCAACACCCGCAACAGCCGCTGTCCATCCGCGCCGGTTTTTTCACACCATTCGCTGTCCAGCCGCTCCCTTGCTTTTCGGAATACTCTGGAAAAATCCAGCGGAACAACAACCGTACGGTCAATCGCCATCAGCAAAAGTCCAAACAGCTCATGGTGCATCCGATAAACATCCTCATCGTAAAAGCCGTCGTTGTCGAACTGTGAATGATAATTCGTTTCCATAAAGCTTCCGCCCGTAAAATCATTTACCATCGACGGGATTCCGGCAATCGCAATGGAAAAATCGTCCGACCAGGTTTCAATCGGCGCGGTAATCCTCGTTTCCTCCGGATATGCGCCGGTCAGGCTCGGCAGCTCTTCCAGAAATTCTTCCAGAAAAGAAACGTATTCGAACGTGCTCCGAATCCTCGCCCGCGTCCCGTGTGCCAGCGCAGGGAGCTCAAAATTCAGGTCGGCAATCACGCTTCCCCGCCACTCCGGATGCACCGTAAATACCTGTTCATACGCGCCCGTCGACCAGTCGAACTGCGAATCCGCCACGCCCCATTCCTCGGACGCCATGCAGCAGAACATCAGCGTATTTTCGGGCTGATATCCAATTTCCAGCAGCGTTTTTCCCATCGAAAGCATCATCGAAATTGCGGTATTATCATCCTGAAAACCGTCAAAATAGGAATCGTAATGTGCGGAAAGCATAATTCTGCGCTCCGGGTGCGTTTTTCCGGGAATCTCCCCAACGATGTTATAGGTCGTCTGCGCCGGGATCACCTTTGTCGAAGCGTCAAACAGCACCTTTACCTCGCTGCGGCCCTGCAGCATTTTTTTCAATTGATCTGCATCGTGCCGGGCAATCGAAAATGCCGGTGCATTCGACGGTCCCGCGATATCCTGTGCGTTCAGTGCGCGTTCGTCTACCTCTCCGTAGCCGCCCGTCTGTGCGGCAATGACAGCTGCCGCGCCTTTTAAATGCGCCTGATAAACCGGATAATTGATCCACCACTCATCCCGCTGGTTGATATCCACTAATACGAGCTTTCCGGTCACATCCATTCCTTCATAATCCTGCAGAGTTCCTCTGCCTGCATACACAACCGAATAGCACTCCGGTCCGTCCGTCACAAAATTCGTCTGATACGCGCCAAGCTGTATCGTTTCCTCTTCGCCTTTTTCGTTTAAAAAAGTCATTTTCGCGCGTTCAAATTCCCACGCATCTACTGTAATCGCATCCTTATGGATAATCGGAAAACCGATTGTGTGCATCTCCTGCTCCAGCATTTCCCCGGTTGCAAGCTCTGCCTTCGACCCCGCCGTCCGATAGCCGAGTTCTTCGTTGGTGCGGTGTTTTTCCATCCGTTTCGCCAGATGATAGGAATAGGAAATATCCAACTGCTGTCTGTATTTCTCCTGCATGTCCATCGTATACCACTCCTGTCTGTCATCGCTTTTATGCCTGATCCGGTATCATAGGAGACAAAAGACCTTTTTGATCCCGACATCATTTCAGTCCCAGTATATCATTCTTGTAGCAAAAGACAAGAAGGTTTCCGCTGCATAGAGGGCAAAGATTGAAAAATAAAATTTTTCAATCGCGAGATTTGTGTCTGCGCTCACTTGACACCAACTCGACATGCGAAAAAAACGTGCGCAGAAAGGAGGAAAAATATGCCGCGCAGAGGCGACCGGTTGTGGCTTTGCGCGGCATATTGTATTTTGCGACGGTGTCTGGTTACCCGATTACAAGCTCCCTGCCACCCATTTTTTCATACAAACGGTGGGAAATGGAAACCACCGTCCGGTTTTCTCCGGCGCGCCTGAGCGCATACAAAACCTCCTGCTCTGTGCCTACATCGAGGTTCGCCGTGATTTCATCCAGCAGCAGAATCGACGGCTTCGCTGCAACCGCCCGGGCAATGGACAAAAGCTGCCACTGTCCCTGTGAAAACAGTGCATCCGTGCAGGGCGTATCATACCCCTGCTCCATTCCGGCAATCACTTCATGCAGTCCTGCCAGCTTCGCCGCTTCGACCGCATCCTCTCTGGAAATCATCGGATCAGAAAGCGTAATCTGCTCCAGAACGGTTCCGGGAACCCGCTTAAAGCTCTGCTCCACGCAGCCAAACAGACGCCGTCTGATACTGTCCGGAAGCAGATAAGCGTCCTGCCCATATATTTTTACACAGCCCTTTTGCGGACGATACAGCCCCAAAAGCAATTTAAAAATTGTGCTCTTTCCTACGCCGGTGCGCCCGGTCATCGTTACCTGCTCGCCGGTTTTTATCTCAAAGCTCAAATGCTTCAGAACCATCTTTTCCTCTTCATAGCCGAAGCTGACGTCTTCCAGAGAAATACATGCGACCGGCGAATCCGTGCCTGCGCCGGCTCTGCCAAGTTCTACCATCACTTTTTCTCCCGCCTCCCCGGAGGTTTCCAGCCGCGTCGGCAGCTCCAGAAATTCTCCGACACGCTTCGCACCTGCCAGCGCCTCCTGGATCGTCTGGATTTCCATGCCAATGCTTTCGATTGGGGAAAAGATTCTCGAAATATAGGAAATTACCGCAACCGCCGTACCGACTGACATGCCGAAAAACATTCTGACCTCCGGGCCGGACGAAGCCGACAGCAGCATGACAACGCCCGTCACCAGCGCATCTGTAATCAAAATAACCGGAGAATACAGTGCATCGTAAAAATTTGTACGCTCCATCGCAGCGTATCCCTCCTGCAGCGTACGGTCATAACGTTTGCGCATAAAGCCTTCTTTTCCAAAAACATGGATCATCCGAATGCAATGAATCGTCTCCGGCACAAGACCCGACGTCCGCGCAGCAGCCTTTCTGCTGTCCATCTGCGCAGCCAGCATTTTTTTCTGAACATGTCTTGTAAACAGTGCGATCAGCGGCAGAACCGCCAGCAGAGTAATCGCGAGTCCGCGGTTTTTCTGCCAGAGCACTGCGTAAATACCGATCATCGTGCAGGCGTCTGCAAACATGCTGATGATACCGGAGGTAAACAGCGTTTCCAGCGTATCAACATCTCCGACGAACCGGGATGCGATCGTTCCTGCGTCCATTTTACTCAACGTATCTGCGGACAGCTGCGACAGCTTTTCGCACATCTGACTGCGCAGACCGTGGGTCAGCTTCTGTCCGAATACGATCAAAAGGCTTTCCCGCGTAGATTCCAGCAATCCCGCCAGTGCTACCACGCCGAAATAGGAAAATGCCTGTGCAATCGGCATCGGGTTTCCCGCAGTCAGCCCGTCCACGATTTTTTCCAGAATCAGCGGCGGCACAAGTGCAGTGACGACTGCGCCGACTACGGTGATGACCAATGCAATCGGAAGCAGAAGATTCTGTGTGCAGATCGATCCCACCGCAGTGAGAATTTCATGATGCGCCTTTGACGGCATCGTTTTTTTCAAACGCTCACGCATGGTCTGCTCCCTCCTTCCATACCTTGCACAAATTTGCATATTCCGGAACGATCTGCAGCATTTTTTCGTGCGTTCCTGTCTGCGTCTGTCCGTTTTCCATCCAGATGACCTGATCCGTCTGATCAAACAAATACAGGCGGTGCGAAATCAGCAGGATAATCCGATCCTTTGACATCGCTTTTAATTCCCGGAAAATCTCCTCCTCCGTATTCCGATCCAGCGCCGCAAACGGGTCATCCAGAACGATCAGCGGCTTTGCATGGGACAGCGTCCGTGCAAGCGCCGTTCTCGCCTGCTGCCCGCCGGAAAGCCGCACGCCGCGGCTGCCGACCAGTGTATCGATGCCGTTTTCCATTTCGGACACTTCCCGGTCCAGGCAGACGCGCGAAAGCTCCCTGCCGACGTCGATCTGCTCCTCTCCGAGCGCGACATTGTTTCGGACACTGTCCGCCAAAAGCTCCGGATCGTGTCCCTGCCATCCGACCATGCTCCTGCGTTCTTTGTCTGAATATTCAGATAATTCTTTCCCGTTTAACAAAACATGTCCGGTATAAGGCACTTCTCCCAGAAAAATTTTACCAAGCGTCGATTTGCCGCACGCAACAGGACCCGTGATCCCGATGATCTGTCCAGGCTTTGCACTTATCGTCAATCCGTCAAAAATCTGCTTTCCGCCCGGATATGCGCCGCCCGCCTGATCCAGCTTCAGGCTGACCGCCCCGGCTGTTTTTTCTTCTGTTTCTTCCGGAGGCTCTGTCAGCAGCGGACGGATTCTTTTCCACGAAACGTTCGCTTTCTGTACGGAGTTAAACAGCTTCGCCGCCTTCGAGGACTTGACCGCAAGCTTTCCATAGCAGGATAAAAATGTCGTAAACGCTGCGATGTTCCAAACCGTCCATCCGCTGTTTAACACATTTTTCGAACCGAAATACAAAATCAGCACGGCGCTTCCCATGGAAATCACCTGATACAGCGGAGGCATCGCTACGACCTGCATTCCTGCACGGACTGCTGTTTTTTCGTAATCGTCCAGCTGTTTTTCATACATGCCGCTGCGCTGTTTTTCACAGCCGTAAATCCGATAAGTCACCGCGTTGCCCGCGCGGTCCAGCGTCGCTGTATTCAAGCGTCCGGCGCTCTCCTTATATGCGGCATTGCTGCGCTCTACCACGGTTTTCATCTTTTCCGCCATCAAATAGGAAAACGGCGGGAACAACAGACACAGCAGTGCAAGCCGCCAGTCGTACCACAACAGCATCGCAGCATAGGCAAGCAGCGCAATACCGGTATCAAAAATCTCCGTCGTAAACTTCCGGATTCCCTCTACGCACGCATCCACGTCAGACACCGCTTTTGTCAGAAGGCTTCCGGCCCCCTCTTTTTCCAGCTCACCTACACTTTTATGTACCAGATTCCCGTAAAGCACCTGCTTCATGCTCCGGTTGATATCGTTCGCAAACCGGCGCACATAAAACCGCTTGATGTAGCGCGCGCCCTGCACGAATCCGATCACTGCCACATACGCGCACACCAAAAGCAGCATATCGGTAAAAAATTTTTTCCCTGTAAACACATCCAGCAGGCACTGTGCAAGCCGTCCTTCAAACCACGGCCCCGCGAGCAGTCCGATATTATAAATCAGGCCGGAAACCGTCACCGCAAGCAGCGGCTTCCACTCCGTCACAAAGTAGCTTCCGATCTGATCCGGTTTTCTCCCGGCAGTCCGGATTCCCGATTCTTTCCTGTCGCACATCGTCGTCCCTTCAGCCATCCTTTTCTCCCCTGTCCATCCGTTCCTTTACCTGCAAAAATCCAGACCGGCTTTCTTTTTTCGATCTCAGATACAGTCGATCCAGCATTTCGCAAAAGTGCTCGGTTTCTGATTCGTCCAGTTCCTCCATCAGCCACTCATAAAACGTCGATTCAATGCTGACCTTGGAGTTTTTCAGCCCTTCCGCCTTTTTTGTCGCATACAAAAGCTGACTTCTTTTGTCCTCCGGATTGTCCCGGCGAATCAGGTAGCCCTTCGCTTCCAGGCTTGCCGCCCGGCGCGCCGCAGCTCCCTTGTCGATCTTTAATTCTTCCCGCAGCTGCGCCTGTGTGATGCCGGGATGGTGCCGCACCAGATGGATAAAATCGAACTCCGCCGTCCCGATTCCTTTCTCCTTCATCGCCTGTACCGTCAGCTTATTTAACTCCCGCGCAATTTTCGTCATTTTCCGTTCGGTTTTATCCATCGCAATCGTCCTCCTGAATTTAAGTTGCAGGGGCTTTCCTGCACGATAGTTTTTCAAAATGGATGTACCTACATCTTTCTTTCATCCTAGTTTATCCGCAGAGAACTGTCAACCGTTTTCCTGCGCTTGAATTATCAGGAAAACCGCGCTATGATGTTCTTAACTGACTTATGTATCTCACAAAGAAGGGAGCTTCGTATGACTTTAGAACCGCTTATTTTAAAAATGATTTCCTACGATCACGGCAGCCCGGAGCGCATTCAGCATTTTCTGAAGGTGCACAGCTTTGCAAAGACGATCGCTGTTTCCGAGCATCTCGATGAAAAAACACTGTTCATTACGGAAGCTGCCGCCATCGTGCACGATATCGGCATCCGGCTGTGTCTGGAAAAATACGGAGACGGAAACGGAAAATTACAGGAAAAAGAAGGTCCTGTCCTGGCAGAGCAGATGCTCTCCGAGCTGGGATTTGAAAAAGATGTGATAGAGCGCGTCAGCTTTTTAGTCGGTCATCATCATACTTATACCGGCATCGACGGTCTCGATTATCAGATTCTGGTGGAGGCGGATTTTCTGGTCAACCTCTTTGACGGAAACACGGACACAGCCCATATCCGGACGACCTATGACAACATTTTCCGCACAGAGACCGGGAAAAAAATCTGCCGCGAAATGTTTGGCTTATAATGTGGAGACATCATCAGCTTTTCTTTCCATTTCGCGGCATTTTGTTAAAAGGATGGGCCTCCCACAAAAACGGCGACGCTGCGCGGTTTCAGGATAAATTCACTGTCAATGACAGTCATCTGTGACTCCTTTTCAGGCATTTCCGGCTGGTCCGTATTGATCGCAAGCCTCCATACAAAGCCGTTTGGAAGCTTCGGCAGGAAAAACTGCTGATCCTCCCAGAAAACATTGATCGCCAGGTACACGAGATCTTCCGTTTCCAATTCCCGGGTTCGCTCCGTTTCCAAACTCCACACAGATTCCCGGCGTCTCTCTGCTTCCTGACTCCACGCGTTTTCCTGATTTCGTCCTGTTTTCTGACTGCTTCCGGCCGGAACCGCCCCCGCAAACATCACGCCCAGGAATTTACTTTCCTGGGTCACATTATTGTCCCAGGGCTGATTCGTATGGACGCTGACCATCGGGAACCCAAGCCCGGACGGACTGCATTCTCCGCGGATTGCAGAGTGTTTTTTGCGGAATGCAATCATATAACGGAAAAATTCGTAAATTTCTCTATTTTTTTCCAACAGCGACCAGTCCAGCCAGGAAATTTCGTTGTCCTGGCAGTAGGCGTTGTTGTTGCCAAACTGCGTATTGCAAAATTCGTCCCCCGCCAGAAACATCGGCGTTCCGCGGCTGCACAGCAACACCGCACAGGCATTTTTGATCATTCTTTTCCGAAGCGCTTCTATTCCGGGGTTGTCGGATTTTCCCTCGTACCCACAGTTCCAGCTCCGGTTATCATCTGCACCATCAGTATTATTCCAGCCGTTTTCCTCGTTATGTTTTTCATTATAAGAATACAGGTCGTACAGCGTAAAGCCGTCGTGACAGGTCAGAAAATTGATTGACGAATTGTAGCCCCGATACTGCCCGCCGTACAGATCCGGAGAGCCGGTAATCCGCTTTGCTGCCTGTGCAGCGAACCAGTACTCTCCTTTTAAAAAGCTGCGCAGCTCGTCCCGGTATTTGCCGTTCCACTCCGCCCACCGGTTCCACGCCGGGAAATTTCCGACCTGATACAAACCGCCCGCATCCCATGCCTCCGCAATCAGGTTGACGTCCTTCAGCACCGGATCTTCCGCCAGATTCCGAAGCAGAGGCGGCTGTAGCAGCGGCGTCCCGTCCTCGTTTCGTCCCAAAATGCTCGCAAGGTCAAAGCGAAAACCGTCCACCCGATAATGAATTACCCAATGCCTCAGGCATTCCAGAATCATCTGTTGTACGACTGGATGATTGCAATTTAACGTATTTCCGCATCCACTGAAATTATAATAGTTTCCCTCCGGCGTCAGCATATAATAAATCCGGTTGTCGATTCCCTTAAATTCAAAAAACGGTCCCTGCTCGTTTCCCTCCGCGGTATGATTGAACACCACGTCTAAAATGACTTCGATTCCGTTCTGGTGAAGCTCCCGGATGAGATTTTTAAACTCCGTCCCTTCCCGGTTATACTCCTGACGCGCCGTGTATCCTGTGTTCGGTGCAAAAAATCCAACCGTGTTGTAGCCCCAGTAATCCAGAAGCGTCCTGCCGCCGATTTCACGTTTTCCCATCGTCTCGTCGAATTCAAACACCGGCATCAGCTCAACCGCAGTGATGCCAAGCGCCTTCAGGTAGGGGATTTTTTCCCGGATACCCTCAAACGTTCCCGGAAACTGCACGCCCGAGGAGGCATGCTTTGTAAAACCGCGCACATGCATCTCATAAATAATCAGCTCCTGCATCGGCTTTTTCGGCTCTCCGGCGTCACCCCAGTCAAAATCGTTGAACACTACCCGCCCATGATAACCCTTCTCCCGGTCGGGCTCTTTTCCCCAGATGCTCTGCTGCGTCACCGCCCGCGCATACGGATCCAAAAGCACTTTTGTTTTATCATAAATCAGCCCTTTTTCCGGGACATTCGGCCCGTCCATCCGATAGGCGTACTCAAAATCGTAAATATCCAGACCGAACACGATCATCGAATATACCCGCCCGATCCTGTAATTTTCCGGAAAAGGAATCGTCCCGTAAGGCTCTTTTTCCCCTCTGTGAAACAGCAGCAGCTCACAGGAAACCGCATTCTGAGAATGAATTGTAAAATTGACGCAGCTTCCGAAGGAAGTCGCTCCGTTGATTTCATATAGCCCCGGACGGATATCGAATCCGTTGACGCGATCCAATGGGTTTAAAAACTGCTCCTCTGCCGCAAGCGGATTTAGGTTCATGCTGTGTGCCTCCTGTCCCTTTCGATTCTTACTCCCAGTTTATCATCTGTAGGGCAGGATGCAAGCAGGAAAGTCTTGTCATCGCTGTTTTTATCCGGAAAGAAGAGGTATCCACCGCAGCGGTTTGCGCACCCCGGCGGCACGCGCGCCATACTATATAGAAACGGAGCGTTTCAGGTGATCTGCATGGCAGTCTCTTCTCTGGATATTCTGAATCTGTCCCACTCTTTCAAGGACGTGTGCGAAGCGCACGCCAAATCTCCTGAATGTCTCTCCTGCACGCTCCGTCTTTTACTGGAATACAACCTGATTCAGGCAAACCTGGAATATTCCAGACGCTTTTGCTGCACCCCCCAAGCACCGGACGACGCGGCTTCTAAAAACTGCAAAAAGGAATTTCCATCTGCAGAATCGTAGATTGTCAACAAAGCTAAAAAAGTTTTGAAAAGAAAGCAAATTCTGGTAAATTTTAATAATATTTCTTCCTTTTTCCCATTAGAATAATGTCGATTTTATAAAAATTTTCTTTTTTTCTTTCCTTTTTTGTATTACAATGAAATTATCAAAAATCGATCGAAAGAAAGGAGTTTTTCCAATGGCAAACAGAATTATGCTCAACCAGACCTCCTATCACGGAGCTGGCGCAATCGAAGAAATCGCAAACGAAGCAAAGGCTCATGCTTTCCGGAAAGCATTTGTATGTTCCGATCCGGATCTGATCAAGTTCGGCGTAACCGCAAAGGTAACGGATATTTTAGACCGCGAAGGTCTTGCTTATGAAATCTACTCCGATATCAAAGCAAACCCGACCATCGAAAACGTAAAGAACGGCGTTGCAGCGTTCAAGGCTTCCGGCGCTGACTACATCATCGCAATCGGCGGCGGTTCCTCTATGGATACCTCCAAGGCCATCGGCATCATCATCGCCAACCCGGAATTTGAAGACGTCCGCAGCCTCGAAGGCGTTGCTCCCACCAAAAAGCCCTGCGTTCCGATTATCGCTGTTCCTACCACTGCCGGCACCGCTGCAGAGGTTACCATCAACTACGTTATCACCGACGTAGAGCGCAAGCGCAAATTCGTATGCGTTGACCCCCACGACATGCCGATCATCGCAGTCGTTGATCCCGATATGATGTCCTCCATGCCAAAGGGCCTGACCGCTTCTACTGGTATGGATGCTCTGACCCACGCAATCGAAGGCTACACCACCAAGGCTGCATGGGAAATGACCGATATGTTCCACTTAAAGGCAATCGAAATCATTTCCAAATCCCTGCGTAGCGCAGTCGCTAACACCAAAGAAGGCCGTGAAGGCATGGCTCTTGGTCAGTATATCGCAGGCATGGGCTTCTCCAATGTCGGTCTCGGCATCGCTCATTCCATGGCACACACCCTGGGCGCTGTTTATGACACCCCTCACGGCGTTGCATGCGCAATGATGCTTCCGATCGTTATGGAATACAACGCAGACTGCACCGGTGAAAAATACCGTGAAATCGCACGTGCAATGGGCGTAGAAGGCGTTGATCAGATGGATCAGGCTGCTTACCGTAAAGCTGCGGTCGATGCTGTCCGCAAGCTTTCCGAGGATGTCGGCATTCCGTCCAAGCTCGAAGCCATCAAGGAAGAGGATCTTCCGTTTCTGGCAGAATCTGCCCATGCAGATGCATGCGCACCCGGCAACCCGAAGGATGCAAGCATCGAAGATCTGACCGCATTATTCCGTAAGCTGATGTAAAAAATAGGCTTCGCCTATTCAACTCCCCTGCCCCTCAATCTTGAGGGGTGGG
>ERZ1027069.755-NODE-755-length-14113-cov-11.467136_pt1 | contig 14113 bp, 10 predicted proteins | sample MGYA00519281_ERZ1027069 | MGnify/ENA primary metagenome ERZ1027069 (study PRJEB26926, sample SAMN06164836) | human gut metagenome | biome: ENVO:00009003; feature: ENVO:2100002; material: ENVO:00002003 | host: Homo sapiens | place: USA | collected 2012 ... | reverse complement strand
CGCCTTGCGCAATCAACCCGGCAAAGGGCTATATTTGCAGGTAAGAAATTGAAAGGACGGCAGGGATTTTCAATTTGCCGAATATTGTAAAGATATTTTATACGCTTTTGTCTTTTTGTGCTTATATTTTATATACCGACATATTGTCTGAAGGACTGACATAATGTCGCAATATCGTCAAATTTAAGATTGTTTAGGCTTATAAATTTGAACAGACATTATTATTGAATAAGATTTAGTGTACTAATAATAAATACTCCTGTGTCTTGTTCTGTAAAAACTCTAATATAAATCTTTGGCATAAATATTGTAAAATTTCTTTTTGATTTAATTTAAATTTTAGTAATGATGAATAAGTATGAAAAAGAAGCAAGAGTTTATCCAGCTATCGCAGGAATGATAATTCCTATTATCTTGACTACATTGTATGTCACATCGTTTATACCCAAAACTTTGGACATGTGGGAGTCAATAATTGCAAAAATCGGATTGTTTATCCCAGTGGCTTTAATTTATGGTGCATTAGCCTATTGGATTCGTCAACTGTTTATTGATGCTTCTAAACGATTGTTTCAGTTTCGTTTGTTTAAAGAAGATGAAACTGAGATGCCTACAACAAAGCTTCTTCTTTGGAGTAGCGATGTGAGAAAGTCTGAAGCTGATATAAAACGGATAGCGGAAAAGATAAAGACAGATTTTGGCATTCAACTGCTATCAAAAGATGAAGAAATCTCTAATCTATCCGAGGCTAAACGCACTATTGTTGATGCCGTTGGAAAGATAAGGGAGGTGACTCGTAATAATGAGAATCTTCAACAGTATAATAGAAAATATGGATTCTGCCGTAACTATCTTGGGGCTTGTGTATATGCTACAGGCGCAATTATCCTTGCACTTGCTGCAAATTTTATCTTAGATATGCCATATGCAAGCGTATTGTTTATGGCTTTAGGGGTTCAGATTTTATTAGGTATTATAGATTATGCATCTTACAAGTCTAAAGCCTATGATTACGCAAGAGCAATGTATAATGCATATACAACTGGTACAGAGTATGAGCGAGAATAAAAATGTATTAAAATACGAGTATGAAGTTCTGAAAGTGGGAGATGCTGACGCGATACTTATCAGACACTATATTAACGGTAAACCATTTATCGTACTGATTGATGCAGGCAATGCTGGTGATGCTGCAATTATAAAAAAGCATCTTGGAGATTATTATAACAGTTACTATATAGACTTGGCAATATGTACACATCCGGATAGTGACCATAAAGATGGATTCTTTAATCTGCTTCAAGATGATGATATTATTATAGAAACATTCTGGTTAACCGATCCCGCTCAATATCTTGATGTCAATGACATACAACGTTACAGAAGCAAAGAGAATGCAACAAAGGCAGTCCGTAAGATTTGGCAAAAATCTACAGATGCCAACCTAAACCTTATTGATTTAGCATTGAACAAATGCGAAAAGGTGGAAAGCGTAACTGATGGAGCTAAACATCCAATATTACCAATAAGTATTGTTGGTCCTTCCGATGAATATTATGCCGAGGTAGTAAAGGCAATGGTAGCTGACTATGGTGTTAAGACATACGAAGATAGTTCAAAAGAAGCATATGACAATGTATTCAAGATTGACGAAAAGGATATAAAAAGTATAATCGATAATGACGAAGATTTATCTCCGTACAATGCTTCCAGCCTCATTATCTTATACGAACCGGGGGATGGCAAAAGATTACTCTTTGCGGGAGATGCAAATACTACCTCTCTTCAGATGATGCTGAACAAATATAAAAGGTTGAGAAATGTAGATTTACTTAAAGTTCCGCATCATGGAAGCCGTAGAAATCTGAATACGTCAATTATAGAGGCTCTTTCCCCGAAAAAATGTTATATATCTGCTGCAGGCAATAAGAAACACCCAAGTGGGCGTTTAGTATATTGGCTTGCGAAATATGGGGATGTTTACTCTACCCATACTTGTAATTCCTATATACATTGTCAGTCGGGGGCTATGCCAAATAGAATAGGTTGTGTGACTCTTATTCCATTAAAGAAAAAAATAATATCATAATAAACTAATTAGGGTGTTCAGTTCTACTTTCCAAAAATGTAGTATCAAAACACCCTTTTTACTTTGATATAAGGTTTTGATATTTAATGTTATAGCACGTAAAGTAACTCTTTGGAAAGTTGCTCAGCACTTTGAGTTTTAGTAGCTTGGTAGGACAATTTAAGCAACTAAGAACAATGAAAAAGATCAATTCAACTCCCCATAAAGAAATCTTAGCAGAGGAAGTCAAACGTCTGTAAAGACAATGCCAAACTCAAGATTTAAACTTAATGAAGGAAGGAGCTTAAATAAGCCTGCAATCATTGTGTACTATTTTATTTTTTTTCTCTAAAAGTGGTTTATATTGCCAGTTGGAATTCTAGTAATAAAGATCAAGGTTAAAGCAATTATTTTTAGGTAAGTAAGTGGATAACAAGCAGTCTAAAAAAAGAAGGTACCCTTTCCAGATACCTTCAATGACGGTCGGTTGTATATTTACCGTTCTAGGCGTTTCTTTACGTTGTTCATTGCCTCTTTCAGGCTGCTGTTCATGACTCGTGCATAATGTTGTGTCATACGTGTGGAGGCATGGCCGAGCATGACGGAAACATCTTGAAGAGGCACATTGTTGGCAAGCGTGACCGTAGTCCCGAAAGTGTGACGGGCAACATGCGTGGTCAGATTCTTCTTAATGCCGCAGAAATCGGCTATTTCCTTGAGGTAGCTGTTCATCTTCTGGTTGCACATGACGGGCAAACAGCATCCTTTTTTAATGCAGGTCGGATGTTCCTTGTATTTCTCCAATATGGCCAGGGGTACGGGCAGCAATGGAATATTGCTGATGGAAGAGGCCTTCCTACGGTGTTCCAATTTGACCCTTCCTTTTCTTATCCACCAGTCTCCGAGATTGTCCTGTACCAGATTCTCTTTGTTCAGACTGGCAACATCGGAGAATGCCAGACCGGTGAAGCACGCGAAGACAAAGACATCCCTGACCAGTTCAAGCCGTGGAATGGTGAATTTCTTTTTCATTACGGTCTGCAACTCGTCGTAGGTTAGGAATACCGGATCGGTCTCGTCCTGCTCCATCTTGTAACCGTAAAAGGGATTCTTGCGCATCCATTCCTTTGCCAATGCCATATTGGTAAATTTCTTGAAGCATTTCATATAACGGACTATCGTGTTCCGGCACAGTCCTGCCTCCGTTTTCAGGTAAATGTCAAACGCACGGATGAACTCCGGTGTCAGCTCATGGAAAGTGACATCCTCCTTTCCATAATAAGAGGGGATGAGCAGCTGTAATTTCTTCACCACGTTCTTATACCGGTTGATCGTGACGGGAGAGTAGTCTATACCCTCCAGTATTTCCATTTCCTTGATGCCTTCCCTCATGATGCCGAGCAGTGTACGCATTTCGGTGTCTTTCCCGAAAACACGTTTAAGAATCAGTTTTGGGGTAATCAGGGCCTGTTCCAATACCAGTTCCTTGTGTTTTTCCAAGGCGCGTGCGTGCAGTTCGGCAATATAGGCGTTCAGTGCCACTGATGCCCTGTCCCTGCCTTTACTGCATCCTTTGGCGGCGTTCCATAAGTTCAGGGGTACGCTTCTTTGGATACGTACATCGTCATAGTCTCCATTGATGGTTATCCGCATCAATACCGGTGCCTCACCGTTTTTCAACAATTTCGTTTTAAGCACGAAAAACAGAATGTTCATTGTTCCTTGTTTCATCACTTTTGTTTTTTGAGGTGTTACATTCAATTGTTTCGTCAAAACCGGATGGCATGAGGACGTGAAACGAAATGTAAAATTCGGTGGCTTTTTTGAGGGACTTGTGGAATAGCCATAAAAATCCCATTTTTATCAGGTTCGAATTGCCTTTTGTATCCCGGGTTCGATTCCTTTTTTTTATCCCGATGGGAAATACCGAATTTTTAAATTTCTTTCACTTTTTCGACTTCATCCGGTCATGTGTGCAAAATTACTTTTTCACACCAGAGATTGGAATTGTCAAACAATTGAAAAACAATGAAGTATGGTACATATTTATGGCTTTTTCAAAAGCCTTAAAAAAAGCCACTGAATTGGCGAAATCCAACTTCACAAATATGTAATGAAATGCGTAGCGAGGGTAAAAAAAGAACCCTTGAACTATCTCTAATTCAAGGGTTTTCTAAAATTGAAAAGCTTTTTGGTGGTGCCACCAGGAATCGAACCGGGGACACAAGGATTTTCAGTCCTTTGCTCTACCAACTGAGCTATGGCACCATTATTTCTTGTTTGCGGTTGCAAAGGTAGTGAAACTTTTTTAAACTGCAAACTATTTCTAAGAAAAAACACTGATAAAAACATAAAATGCTTATTATCAGTGTTGTTTAATTAAAATTATTTTTCTTTTAGTGGATTCCAACCTTGCGCTTTCAGCTCAAACTCTTGTCCGTCACGGGTAATCAGGGCACATCCCAGCTCCGGTTTGGTGATGTGACCAATCACTTTTATATTCTCTATAGCCGAAATTCGTTCATGGTCTGTTAAAGGTACAGTAAATAACAGCTCATAGTCCTCACCACCATTTAAAGCACATGTTGTCACATTCATATTCAGTTCTTCCGCCATTACAGCCGTTTGGTAATCAATGGGAATTCTTTCCTCGTAAACGCGACAGCCGGTATCGCTTTGTGAGCATATATGCAGCAGTTCCGAAGAAAGGCCGTCGGAAATATCCATCATAGCGGTGGGCTTGATTCCCGCTTTTGCCAGTTTCTCAATGATATCCTTACGTGCTTCAGGCTTTAACTGACGTTCCAAAATATATTCTTTTCCGGAAAAATCCGGATTTGCTTCTTTTTCTCCTTGGAAAACAGCCTTTTCACGCTCTAGAAGTTGAAGTCCCATATAAGCTCCTCCCAAGTCACCGCTGACACAAATCAAGTCTGTATCTTGTGCGCCGTTGCGATAAACCACTTTGTCCTTGTCCGCTTCACCTATGCAAGTAATACTGATGGCGAGCCCGGTTACGGATGAAGTTGTATCTCCACCCACAATATCTACATGGTGTAGTTCACAAGCCAGTTTTAGCCCATCATAGAATTGTTCTAAATCTTCAATACAAAAGCGTTTGGACAGTGCGATAGAAACTGTGATTTGTTTTGGAGCACCATTCATAGCATAAATGTCCGAGAAGTTTACGATGGCCGATTTATATCCCAAATGTTTCAATGGGGTATAAACCAAATCAAAATGTACCCCTTCCATCAGTAAGTCTGTGGTCACCAATACCTCTTTATCTTTAAACTCCAATACGGCTGCATCGTCTCCCACACCATATTGGGTTTCCGGATTTTTTAACTCAATATCCTTCGTCAGATGTTTAATGAGGCCGAACTCACCTAAGGTCGCTATTTCTGTTCTGTTTATTTCCTGCATATCCTTAAATTCGATTAATCATTTCACGCATAATGGTAGTCATGCGCGGTTGCGCTTCATCTGCCGCTTTCTGAACCTCTTCGTGTGAAACTTCCACAATTTTTCCCTCCACGCCTAGGTCGGTGATAACCGATACTCCAAACACTTTGATGCCACAATGGTTTGCTACAATAACTTCAGGAACGGTAGACATACCTACGGCGTCAGCTCCAAGAATGTGGAACATCTTGTATTCTGCCGGAGTTTCGAAGGTAGGTCCCTGTGTACCGATATATACTCCTTGTTGTACTTTGATGCCTTTTTCTTTAGCGATCTCCAGTGCTTTGTCAATCAGTTCTCTGGAGTAGGCTTCACTCATATCCGGAAAACGGGGACCGTATTCAATGTTCTTGCCGTGTAACGGATGTTCGGGAAAAAAGTTGATATGATCTCTGATAATCATCAGGTCACCAATTTCAAAGTCTGCATTCGTACCTCCAGCTGCATTGGATACGAACAATGTTTTGATACCTAATTCACGCATCACCCGTACAGGGAAGGTAACTTCTTTCATGGAGTATCCTTCATAGAAGTGGAAACGTCCTTGCATGGCCATGATGTCTTTATTACCCAATTTGCCGAAAATCAATTTACCGCTATGTCCCTCTACGGTTGAAACAGGGAAATTAGGGATATCTTTGTAATTGATCTCGTATTTATCGGTAATTTCGTGTACTAGGCTTCCTAAGCCGGTACCTAATATGATAGCAGTTTCGGGACTGGTATGCATCTTTTCTCTAAGAAAATCTGCTGTTTCTTGAATTTTTTCTAACATAGTTGGTTATATTTGAATTAAACAGTTCTTGTTGGTCTTGTAAGAAGATTACCTCAATGGGCAGCATATATATATAAGGTTTTAGTGTCTTGTCCATCAGTGGATGGGCTGCTAATCGTACTGAGTCTTTTTCAGTGGTGATAATCATGCGTTTACCTTCCGGAAGTTTCATGAAACGTTTCTTTATCAGTTCCATATCTCTTGCTGTAAAGTTATGGTGGTCACTGAAAGCCAGTGACTCAATGTGCTCATTGTATGGTGATAAATCTTGAATGAGTTTTGCTGGTGAGGCTATGCCTGTCACCAATAGGATATGCTTATCTTTTTCTATCTCTTTTAATGGAACTGCATTCCCTACTGTAAACAACGGATGCAGCTTGCCGTATGCTAATGTCGTGAAGTAGAGCTGCTGATAGGGGTAAAGTTCCATTTGCTTGCTCAAGACTCTCAAATCCATCGGGGTGATGTCCTTAGGGCATTTAGTGACAATGACAATATGTGCCCGGCTTTTTCCATTTTCAGGTTCGCGCATTCGTCCGGCAGGCAGCAAGGCGTCTTCGCAAATCAGTCGATGGTAATCTACTAATAAGATGTTCATTCCGGGTTTTACATATCGGTGCTGGAAAGCATCATCCAAAATAATCACTTCTGTTCCGGGGGCAATGTGACTATTGCATAACTGCTCTATGCCATGACAACGGTTTCGGTCTACTGCCATATAGATGTCCGGAAACTTCTGTTTCATTTGGAAAGGTTCGTCACCTATCATCTGTACGGACGTATCCGGCCCAGCAAGTACAAAACCTTTGGATTTGCGTTTGTAGCCGCGGCTCAGTACGGCCACTTTGTAATCTTTCTGCAATAATCTTATCAAGTATTCTGTATGGGGGGTCTTTCCGGTTCCGCCCACGGTGATGTTGCCTACCGAGATGATTGGGACATCAAACTTACGTTCTTTGTATATTCCCCAGTCAAACAATTTATTACGCAGCCATACGCCGGTCCCATAAAGCCATGAAACCGGATATAGCCACTTGTTTATCTTGATAAGATTACCTTCCATGCGCAAATTATTGGATATTAGGGTCAAACGGCATACGTGCCTGTATGCAGTTGGCGTTTTTTATGTTCTCCAGCGCCTTGAAGCTGTTATAATAGCTTCCCAAATATTCTTTGATTTCGCTGTTTACATAATGTTTTTTCTGATTGCCCAGCAAACTTGCGAAAATATTTTCTTTTTCGGGATAGCCGATAATACTGTAATTTTCTATGCCGGCTTGGGTGGCGGCGGCATTTAATGCCTTGTCTATACCTCCCAGTTCATCTACCAAACCGAGATCTTTGGCCATAGCACCGGTCCATACACGGCCTTCAGCTACTTTTTCAATAGCCTCTGTAGACATTTTTCTACCTTCGGCGCAACGGCTTACGAATAGCTTGTATCCTCGGTTGACATAATTCTGCATCAATTCTTGTTCTGATGCGTTTAATGGACGGGTAAGAATAGGACCTAGGCTGGCACCCAGATCTGCCATTTTATTAGTTTTCACTACATCAAAATTCAATCCTAAAGTTTCAGTAAACAGTTTCTCACCTGAATACATCATGCCGAATATGCCGATAGAACCAGTCAGCGTAGTCGGGTCAGCGAAAATGCGGTCTGCAGCGCAGGAAATGTAATAGCCTCCTGATGCAGCATAATCTCCCATAGAAACGATTACCGGTTTTTTCTCTTTCAGCCTTACTACTTCACGCCATATTTGATCTGAACCGTATGCGCTGCCACCCGGTGAGTTGACGCGTAATACAACAGCTTTTACATCATCGTTATCACGTAATTTGCGCAGGCCTTTACACATCTTTTGTACATCAATACAATCTTCTGTGGAACTGCCGGGAGCATCCAGAATCTCACCGTATGCATAATATACGGCTATTACATTTCCACTTTTGTCTTTGGGCACATTTTTCTTGACGTTTATCATATCTTCTATGAAAAGACTGTTCAGCTTGTCGTCTTCGTCACGACCGCTTAATTGTTTCAGATAGGAAATAACTTCATCTTTATACATCAAGGTGTCTGCTAGTCCGCATTGAACATATTCTTCTGCCTGACAAAAATCCATATATCGGTCTGCATAAGCATTCAGAGTATCTGTCGGGATGTGTCGTGAATCGGATACATCTGCCTGAATACGATTCCAGACAGATTCCAGACATTCGGTCATCTGTTCGCGGTTGGCCGGACTCATTTCTGTAGCGATAAACGGTTCCACGGCTGATTTGTAAGTACCCACTCTGAATACTTGTATTTCCAGTCCTAGTTTGGAAACCAGATTTTTGAAGAAAACAGGTTGCATGCCTGCTCCGTGCCATCCGATACTTCCTTGCGGATTGATAATTATTTTATCGGCCACGCTGGAAAGATAATACATCTTCTGTGCATATTGGTCTGCATAAGCAACGATGAATTTACCGCTTTCTTTGAAATCCAGTAATGCATTGCGTATTTCCTCTAAGGAAGCGTATGATGCTTCCAGATAAGAAGGTTGGATATAAATACCCTTGATTTTGTCATTGTCTTTTGCTTTCTTGATAGAAGCTAGAATGTCATCCAAACCGTATGCCTCAAATTCTTCCCCCAAAAGTTGTTGGAGTGGGTTTTCCTGTACGCGTTCGGATAGACTGCCTTTAAAGTCGAGTACGAAGATAGAGTTGTCTTTCACCACCGTTTCAGTATCCGATGATGCGACTATGCCAACCAGAGTGATAATCCCTAGTATAGTGAACACTACGCCTGCCAGAATGACGCCGATAACGCTGGCAAACGTAAATTTTAGAAAATCTTTCATTGAATGTGTTGTTTTTAATGTTAATAATTAGCTAACAAAAATAGGTTATTGCATTGAAAAAAGCAAAAAAAGTGAACATCTTTTGCTGCCTGTTTGTTCTTCATTTATAATAATAACCTATAAATACGTTGTATTATATGACAAAAAGTTTTAAAGAGGCTCTGAAAGCCCGTCGTACATTTTATCAGATCGAAAACAAATCGACATTGTCTGATAAAGAAATAAGAGATTTAATTCGTTTTGCTGTAGAATTTGTCCCCTCAGCTTTCAATTCTCAAACCACCCGTGTTGCGTTATTAACAGGTAAGGCGCATGAAAAGTTGTGGAACATTGTAAAAAATGTCTTGCGTGAGCGGGTTCCGGCTGAGGTATTTGGCAAGACCGAAGAAAAGATTGATGGCTGTTTTGCTTGTGGATATGGTACTATTCTATATTTTGAAGATATGGCTATCGTTCGCTCTTTGCAGGAAAGTTTCCCCACTTATAAAGATAATTTCCCTATCTGGGCAGAGCAGACCGATGCTATGCATCAGTTGGCAGTCTGGACCATGCTGGAAGATGCAGGAATGGGGGCGTCTTTGCAACATTATAATCCGCTGATTGATGATGAAGTACGTAAAGCTTGGAATTTGCCTGGTGATTGGAAATTGGTAGCGCAGATGCCATTCGGTGTGCCTGTTGCACAACCGGGCTCTAAGGAAGTGATGTCATTGGATGAGCGTGTTTTTGAATTTACTGATTAAAATTCATGTCTCATCTTTTGGCTTATTAGGGGAAAATAAGCATCTTTGTGTGCAATAAAATAAAGATGTGCTATGAAAAAATTATTATCCCTTCCCCCTAATCTGGTGGAATGTTTTCATGATATAGAGAAAGCAGACCGGACAGAGTGGTTTTGTACTTCCGATCCTATAGGCAGTAAGCTGGGATCAGGTGGGGGGACCGCATGGCTGTTGGAGGCTTGTCATCAGAAAGTGACTCCTGACAGCGATTTTCTTACTTGGTTGGGAAAAGAAAAACGTATTTTACTTCATGCAGGCGGGCAGAGTCGTCGTTTGCCCGGATATGCGCCATCCGGCAAAATTCTTACCCCCATTCCTGTATTCCGGTGGGCCAGAGGACAACGGCTGTCACAAAATCTGCTTTCCCTCCAGCTCCCTTTATATGAACAAATCATGGAGAAAGCTCCGTCTTCTCTTCATACATTGATTGCAAGTGGGGATGTTTATATCCGTGCGGGCCAACCGCTTCAGACTATTCCTGATGCAGATGTGGTGTGTTACGGTTTATGGGTAGATCCTAATCTGGCAAAGAACCATGGTGTTTTTGTTTCTTCACGAGTCACTCCCGATAAGCTTGATTTCATGCTTCAAAAACCTTCGGTGGAGGAATTGGGGAAATTAATGCAAACCCATCTTTTTCTGATGGATATCGGAATTTGGCTGTTAAGTGACCGTGCGGTTAGTCTGTTGGTAAAACGATCTTATAAGGAAGGAAAACTCTCTTATTATGACATGTATTCTGATTTCGGACTTACATTGGGAGAGCATCCGCGTACGATGGACGATGAGCTTAACAAGCTGAGTGTGGCTATTCTGCCGTTGCCCGGAGGGGAGTTTTATCATTACGGAACCAGTCGTGAACTTATTTCTTCTACATTGGCAGTACAAAATTTGGTAAACGACCAGCGGGAGATTATGCACAAGAAGGTAAAACCGCATCCGGCCATGTTTGTTCAGAATGCTGAGGTAGGTTATCAACTTACCTCACAAAATTCGGAAATATGGATAGAGAACAGTTGTGTAGGAGCAGGATGGAATATCCATCACCAGACTATCATAACAGGTGTTCCCGTTAATAATTGGAACTTGGAGGTTCCGTCTGGTGTGTGTATTGATGTGGTTCCTTTTGGAGAATCGGGCTATGTAGCGCGTCCATACGGCTTCAATGATACTTTCAAGGGATCTTTGGCCAAGGAAGAAACATATTATCAAGGAATGTCTGTAGGTGAGTGGTGTGCTGTACGCGGCATTTCGGTGGAAGAAATAGAAAACGGTCACGACTTGCAGGCCGCGCGTTTGTTTCCGGTTTGCTCATCTGTAGAGGAATTGGGAGCAGTTATGCGCTGGATGGTCTCTGAACCGGCATTACAGCAAGGAAAAGAAATATGGCAACGCTGTCGTAAGTTATCTGCCGATGATATATCCGCTTATTCTAATCTTTATCGTCTGGCAGAACAGCGTGAAGCTTTCCGGATAAAGAATTGGCCGGCATTGGCGCATAATTATGAACGAAGTGTCTTTTATCAGCTAAATTTGGAGAATGCTGCTGGAGAATTTGCTCGGTATGATCTGTCGTTGCCTGAGCCTTTATCAGAATCGGCTCCGCTGATGACACGTATCAGTGATAATATGTTCCGTGCTCGGGTGCAGCAGCTTAAGGGGCTGGCTTATCGGGAATATGAGAATGAGGCTTTTCGTTTGATGCGCGACGGACTTACTGCTTCGGCTTTAGCCAAGAGGCAGCAACCGCATTTGTCAGTGTACTCCGATCAGATTGTCTGGGGGCGTAGTCCGGTCCGTATTGATCTGGCCGGCGGATGGACGGATACTCCACCTTATTGCTTGAATGAAGGGGGGAATGTGGTGAATATTGCTATTGAGTTGAACGGGCAGCCTCCTTTACAAGTTTACGTGAAACCTTGTCGGGAATATAAAATAATCCTTCGTTCTATAGACTTAGGCGCTATGGAAGTGGTTACAACTTATGGGGAGGTAAGAGGTTTCATGCAAGTGGGCTCCCCATTCTCTATACCTAAAGCGGCATTGGTGCTGGCAGGTTTCCAGCCGGGCTTTTCCACCGAATCGTATGTTTCACTGGAAGAGCAGTTGAAGGCGTTTGGTTCCGGAATGGAAATTACTCTGCTTTCTGCGATTCCTGCGGGCTCCGGTCTGGGTACAAGTTCTATTCTTGCATCGACTGTGCTGGGGGCAATCTCTGATTTTTGCGGGCTGAACTGGGATAAGAACGAGATATGTAACCGTACGCTTATTCTGGAACAGTTGCTGACTACCGGCGGGGGGTGGCAAGATCAATACGGAGGTGTGCTTCGTGGTGTGAAATTATTGCAGACCCATGCAGGTATGGATCAGAGTCCATTAGTGCGCTGGTTGCCCGATTATTTGTTTACAGGTGGCGAATATCAGAAGTGCCATTTGCTTTATTACACGGGAATTACCCGTACAGCCAAAGGAATTTTAGCTGAAATCGTACGTAGCATGTTCCTCAACTCCACAGAGCATTTGTCTATACTTGGCGGTATGAAGGGGCATGCTCTTGACTTGTACGAAGCCATTCAGCGTGGGAATTTCGATGAAATGGGGCGTTTGGTTGGTAAAAGCTGGAAGCTGAACCAAGCGTTGGATCCCGGCACTAATCCCGAGGCAGTTGAGGCTATCATTCGCCGGATTGATGATTATTGCCTGGGATATAAATTGCCAGGTGCGGGGGGAGGAGGCTATCTTTATATGGTGGCTAAAGATCCTGAGGCTGCTATACGTATTCGAAGTATTCTTGCTCAGAACCCACCCAACAGTTGTGCCCGTTTCGTTGATATGGCTTTGTCCGACAAAGGCTTGCAAATTAGCCGAAGCTAGTTATAACTGAATAGAGTTGGGAAACCAGCCGGGTGATATTTTCTTTAGCAAACTCCGGTTCCATTGCCTTCTCCAGGGTGATGGGGCCGGGGGCTATAGAGAATATACCTTTGAATCCCGCTTTGTTTAATTCCGGCAGGTTTTCTATACTGCCTGCCAGTACAATAACGGGGATATGTTCTTTTTGTGCTTCCTTTAGTATCCTGTATGGAACTTTTCCCATAGCTGTCTGTCGGTCTGCTTTTCCCTCGCCCGTAATAATGAGGTCTGCTCCTTTTATTTTCTCGGAGAAGTCGATGGCTTTCAATAATAATTCTGTTCCCGGTTTTAGCTCTGCGTTAAAAAAAGCCAGCAGTCCGCCACCCATGCCTCTGGCTGCACCTGCACCGGGGTAGTTCGTGATATCTTTTCCTGTCGTTTTCTTTATAACTTCGGCTAATGATTGCATGCCTTCATCCAGCCTTTGCACCATTTTAGGATCGGTTCCTTTTTGTTGTGCAAAGATATATGCCGCTCCGTCAGGACCGTAGAAAGGGTTGGTTACATCACATGCTACCACGAAGTGTGTTTCTTTTAGTGCGGGGTGAATACCGGATGTGTCTATGCTGCTTTTTCCTTCCTAAAGTTTTTCAAGAGTGGTAGCATTGGCATCTGTTTTTGCTAACTCAGTTGTGTGTGCTGCGTACATCGTCCTGTGTTTTCCGTAGCTGTCTTCCCTTCCCTGTCCTGGCTTACGGTGTTTGGTTGCCCCTCCGGACTCGCGCTTTCCCTTTCTTTAGTTCCAGCTCTTCCGTTTTTGTTTACGCGCGTGCGAATATTATAATGTGTCTGTCTTTTTCCTCCCGTGTCCTCCGTTATAAAAACCTTCTTTGTAACGCATCTGTGATTCAGCGTATTACAAAAAAGTTTCAGGGAATCCGGATAATTTGTCTTGTGAAAGTTTGCCTGTTAGCGTTAAAAGGTCTACTTTTGCACCCGCAATCGAGAGAGATGCGGCACTTCAGACAGTGTTACTGACTTGGTGAAACAAACGTGGGAGATTTTCCTTGATAGTGATCTGCACCTGGTATCTTACCTTAGCGGGGCTAAGGGAGCGAGAACGGATAAGACCTCGGGAGGATGGATGGTCCGCCTTTTATGGAAGTTTCGAAAAAACTTTTTCAAAAAAACTTTCGAAAACATTTGGTGGTTACGATAAAATCTCTTACCTTTGCATCCGCTTTCGGAAACGATGGCAAACAGGAATAAGAGTTCTTTGAAAGATTTAAGATAAACAAACAAGTAGTACAAGCCGGTG
>ERZ1027069.731-NODE-731-length-14619-cov-5.482834_pt1 | contig 14619 bp, 5 predicted proteins | sample MGYA00519281_ERZ1027069 | MGnify/ENA primary metagenome ERZ1027069 (study PRJEB26926, sample SAMN06164836) | human gut metagenome | biome: ENVO:00009003; feature: ENVO:2100002; material: ENVO:00002003 | host: Homo sapiens | place: USA | collected 2012 ... | reverse complement strand
ATTTTATATAAATTAAAATTTAATCTATGAAGAGTAAACATTTATTCTTGCGAGTAAAAAGGGATAGTTTGGCATTTGCGGCAGCTATACTTCTTTTTAGTTCTTGTGTCGATGGATACAAGGATGATTGGACCTTCTCATCGGAAGTTCAGGGGGTAACCTTGGAATCACCGTCGACTGAAGGTTGGACTTTTACCAGAAACGTAGATATTACGTCTCTGGAAATTAAATGGCCGGTAGTGCTAGGAGCCGGTGGGTACCAAGTGACATTTTATAATATTGATGATCCTGACAATCCAGTTGTTATAGGCGAAGAGAATGAAGTCGTAGATAAATGTACGATTACGCGTGATATTACTGAAGATACAAAGTATAAGGTTGCAGTCAGAGCATTAGGAAATCAGAAGTATAATAACGCTGATGCTGTTGCAGCTACGGAAATGACTTATAATACATTGGTTCGAGTACGTGAAACAATACCAACAGGAACTAATCTGACCGAATATTTTACGGCAAATCCGATTGAGCCTCTTGCAGAAGGAGAAGAAGAAATAGCTTATGAATTAGTGGCAGGTGGTGTATATGAAATGGATGGTAATATTGATTTAGGAACGACTACATTGACTATTCGTGGCGACAAAGTAAATCATGCCAAACTGACAATGAAAAGAAATGCTTCTTTTATAAATCGCGGAGCTGGTCTAAAAATTAAGTTTATAGATTTTGATTTTGATGCTGATACTTACAGTACTTCTAATAGTAGAGGTGTCGTTATGTTCAATAGCACAGAAGCCGGTATAGTGCAGCAGCCTTATGTTTTCCAATCTTGTACTATAAAAGATCTTCCCGTACCATTATATTACTGTAATAATGGTTATGCTTTGTCGTCATTGTCTATTACTGATTGCTTGGTTAGCATTAATACAGCAAGTACTATATTTATAGCATTCAACGGTCAAGGTTGGATCAAAGATTTGAGCTTTTCAAACAGTACTATTTATTATACGGTTCCCGGATCTGCCTATTTTGTTCAGATGAGAGGACGTACTCCGTCAAACTTTAGCGGATCTGGCTGGAGTACATCGCTTCGGAAAATGAGTAATTGTACGTTCTATCAAATTGGCACTAACAATCGTTTCTTTAATAATGTAATAAACAGTAATAGTGCTGTGTTCTTTTTGGAAATGCAGAATACTATTTTTGCAGACTGTGTCGTAAGTTCGGCCACAGGAACTGAAGGTGTTTTCAGACGGATCTGTAATGCGGGAAATTATGGTAATGTAAATTATACACTTGGATATAATACTTATTATTATAGTGCTGTTCCGGGAGGATTCCTTGATTATGATACTAGTGATGAGAATGGACGAGACCATTCGGGAACAGCTATTAAGGTAGAGCCAAAGTTTGTGAATGCTGCTAACGGTGATTTTACTTTGAGTAGCTCGGAGCATATTGCGAATCGTTGTGGAGATCCACGTTGGCTTCCGACAACAGAATGAATACAATGTATAAACAATAACAGAATACTATGAGTAAAAGATATTTCATTTTAGGCTTATGTATGCTTTTTATACAAGCCTTTGCGCAAATCGTCTATGCCCAAAATGCACGTACGGTGACCGGGGTTGTTGTGGACGAATTTGGTGACCCAATTATTGGGGCTGCAATTAAGATTGTAGATTCTACGGTAGGCACGATAAGTGATATTGATGGTAAATTTAGCCTTCCCGTCCCGGAAGGGGGAAGATTGGCTGTTTCATTTGTAGGATACGTTTCTCAAACAATAACGAATTTGAATAATCCAAAGATTGTACTGAAAGAAGATGTAGCTAATCTGGATGAGGTGGTTATTGTAGGTTATGGTACACAAAAAATGAAAAACATAACGGGGGCGATTGAAACCATTACTCCGGATGAGATTAAAGATCTTTCGGTGGGTAACTTAGGTGATGCATTGAGCGGAATGATGAGTGGTTTGCATGTAAATTCGGGTGGTGGTCGTCCGGGTAGTACCCCAAGTCTACAAATACGCCAAAGTAATATCAATACCAGCATTACTCCCAATTCAACGCGTGGAGGTGATGCAGATCCTAGCCCATTATATGTAATTGACGATTTTATTTCTACAGAGGATGCATTTAATAATTTGGATGTGAGTGAAGTAGAAAGTATTACGGTTTTGAAAGATGCTTCGGCAGCTGTATATGGGGCACGTGCGGCTTACGGTGTCATATTGGTGAAAACCAAGCGCGGTAAGGTAGGTACACCTTCCATATCTTATACAGGGCAATTCGGTTTTACTGATGCTTTGAAAAAACCTAAGATGCTAAGTGCTTATGATTATGGACGTATTTATAATGCCGCACGTGGAGCTGGAACTTCTACCGGTGAATCGGAATCGGATAATAGAAGAACGCAATATTTCCAGGCTGACGAATTGGAAGCAATGAGAGGACTGAACTACGATTTGCTGGATGATGAGTGGAGTGCGGCTTGGACGCAACGCCACAGTTTCAGTATTAATGGCGGTACAGAGAAGGCTACTTATTTTGCGGGTGCATCTTACTATAATCAAGAAGGTAATATGGGACGTTTAGATTATGATCGTTGGAACTTCCGTGCGGGTGTTAATGCTAATATCGGTAAGTGGATTAAAGCCTCCTTACAGTTCTCAGGTGACATGGGTGAACAGAATAACTCACGTAATGGTATAACCAGTGGTGGGACAGATGCTGATTTTAATTCTCTAATGACACATTTGCCTTTTGTGCCCGGATATGTAGGTGGACGTCCTGTTGTATATACAGGTATGGAAAATGTGTCTTCGGGCTTAAGTGCTGTACGACTATTCCATTTTGGAGCAGTTCAGGATTCTCCTGACAATACTCAAAATCAGACAAATAATATGTCCATAAACGGTTCATTGGAATATGATTTTGGTTGGAGCAAATGGTTGAAGGGGCTAAAAGTGAAAGGTTCTTATTCGAGGAGCATTATCAATAATAAGAGTAATAATATCGGTACTAAAATGAATGTCTACAGGCTGCTGGAACGTGGTGGCAGTGGAAATCACCTTTATACTGGCGATGATATAAATATAGATGATAGCAATTTTGGTACTTTTACTTTGGATAATGGTAATTTATTGAGCCGTGCGATGAATAAAACGGATAACTACCAGATGAACTTGACAGTCAGCTACGCACGTCAGTTTGGTTTGCATAATGTGAATGGATTGTTTTCTATTGAAAAGGCAGAATTGGAATATGAATATCTGACCGGTACTGTAACTGATCCTTTCAGCTTTACCGATGGACAATCTAATTCGACAGCTACCGGTGCGGATCAAACGACTACGTTCGGTCGTACGGAATCGGGTATGCTCTCTTATATCGGTCGTCTGAACTACTCGTATGCAGACAAGTATTTGTTTGAGTTCCTGCTTCGTTCGGATGCATCTACCAAATTTGCTCCTAGTAACTACTGGGGAATGTTCCCTTCATGGTCAGCAGGTTGGGTTATCTCGGAAGAAAGCTGGTTTAATAAAGAAAAACTAGGTATTGATTTCTTGAAAATTCGTGGTTCATTCGGTATTTTGGGAAGAGATAATATACAACCTTGGTTGTGGACACAACTTTATAGCCGAAATGCAGATGGAGGTCCTATATTTGGTACAGCCACCAATACCTATAGTGGTGCAACATTCCAAATGCCGCAAAGAGGGGTCAACGCAGATGTACATTGGGATAAAACCTACAAGACCAATTTAGGTATCGATGTCAGGATGCTGGATAGTAGACTGGGTATTACATTAGATGCTTACTATGATATGGGACGTGAGTTGTTCACAACTTTCACGGGTACTTCTTTCTATCCGACTACTGTAGGTACGCAGGCTACTCCTGAGAACTTTGGAGAAGTTGATACGTATGGTTTAGAACTTACTTTGAATTGGAAAGATAAAATCGGTAAAGATTTTTCTTATTGGGTAAAAATGACTACCGGTTACAGTGATAACAAGATTAAAGAAGCCGGATTCCAGGCTACTCCCGGTTTTGATGACATTGTTCGGGGTGAACGTTCCGACCGTGGTGTGTGGGGATACGAATGTATTGGCATGTTCCGCACCTATCAGGATATCGAAGAGTATTTCGCAGTGAATAAGATCACTTCTTATCTTGGGAATACGAAAGATAACATTCATCCGGGTATGTTGATCTATCGTAATGTACGTGGTCAGCGTAATGCCGATGGTACTTATGGTGAAGCAGATGGCGTGATTGATCAGAATGACTATGTGAAGATTTCCAATCGTGCCAATAATCCTTATGGATTGACTTTTAATTTTGGTGCTTCGTATAAGAACTTCTCATTCAGTGCTCAATTTGGTGCAAGCTGGGGTGCTTATGCTCTTGTACAGACAGACTTACGTCAGGAAAAATACGATGATCTGGAATATAAAAATGTATCTGCCATGTGGAAAGATATGTATGTGTATGAAGATGTATTGGATGCCGGTGGTAATGTAGTGGCGCCAATGAACCGGAGTGCTAAATATCCAAACTTAAGATATAGTGCCATAAACGGTCAGGCTTCTACATTTTGGAAAGTTAGCGCAGCCAGCGTTCGATTACGTAATTTGACAGTTGCTTATAGCCTTCCGAAGGAATGGACAAATCGGATCGGCATCAGCAGTTGCCGTCTGAATTTGACTGCTCAGAACCTTTTAAACTTTTACAATCCTTATCCTGATGGTGTTTGGAGTACATGGGGAGGCACTTATGGAAGATATCCTAATTTGCGTAAAGTAACTTTAGGTGTTAATGTCTCATTCTAATATCAAAGAAGATTATGAAAGAAAAGATAAATAAAATATGTTTGACAGCATCGATGGTGACAGGACTAATCTGTTTTACTGGATGCAGCGATGATTTTCTGAAAGACAAGAAAGTATATGGAAGCTATGACGCTTCGGTTGTGTACGAAAATTATGAAACAGCCAAAAGTCGTGTGGACTTTTTATATCAGTCTTTATTGCCTAGTTCTACCGGAGGTTCCAATGCTTTGACCGATATAACCAGTGCGGGTATTGATGACGATTTTTCCAAATGTACGGAGGAATATGGAGACTACTCTATTTTCAATGATCCTACGGCATCTCTTACTATTCAGACTGTTCCCGATTATTTTTATGTAATCAACAGTGAAAGAAGTCCTTGGGGACGTATCCGCGAATGTAATAATGTGATTGAAGGTGTGACGGGAAGTGCGACTCTTTCGCAGACAGAGAAAGAACAATTACTCGGACAAGCTTACTTTTTTCGTGCATGGCGTTATTATCTGTTGGTGAAAATGTATGGTGGTGTTCCCATTGTAGACCACGTCCAGAATCCGGTGATAGGTGATGGTAATGGTGAGAATCTGGTCATTCCTCGTTCCTCGACTAAGGCTTGTATAGACTTTATATGCGATGACTTGGAACTGGCAGCCAGCTATCTTCCTGCACGTTGGCAGAATGAAGGGCAGGATTACGGACGCATAACCGCCGGTGCAGCACTTGCTCTAAAAGGTCGTACATTGTTGCTTTATGCTAGTCCACTTTTTAACCGTGCCGATGACGCATCTCGTTGGAAAGATGCTTACGACGCCAATTTTGCTGCCATCACTAAACTGAATGAAGGTAACTTCGGACTTGCTTATGAAGGCAATGGCGGAGAAGACAATGCCAAGAATTGGGCCAGAATGTTCGCCACCTATACAGGTGGAAGCGAAGCCGTATTTGTTACCTTATATAATAATGTGTCTCCTATTGCTTCACAAAACATCAACCGATACAACTTGTGGGAGCAGGGAATCCGACCAGGAAATATAAACGGAGGCGGAGGAAAGACTCCTACAGCGGAAATAATAGACATCTTCCCGATGATTGACGGTAAGAAACCGATGGAATCGGGAGTTCATTATGACCCTAAAAAGTTCTTTCTAAATCGTGACCCGCGTTTCTACCGTACATTTGCATTTCCGGGGGTAGAGTGGAAATTCAACAGTGGCAATGTCGATTTTTCAGGAGCAACGATGTCTGGTTTATGCCCGACCCGTTATACCAGTGGTGCGAACTATGAACTTTGGAATTATTGTTGGTATACTACGGCTGATGAGCGTAATAATCCGAGTAGAAGCGGTTTTGCAGCCGATATGCTGGGCACTAAGAATAGAGGAGTCTATGTTCGTAAACGTTCGGATGATTTTGATTTGGGCACTAGTCTTTATGTGTTTACTGATAACAGCAGTGGTGATCAGCAGGGATTCAGACGATCGGCAGCTCCTTACATGGAGATACGGTATGCGGAAGTATTGCTGAATCTGGCAGAATCAGCTTGTGGTGCGGGCGGCACTTATCATGCGGAAGGGGTCAAGGCGCTGAAAGCCGTACGTGGCAGAGTAGGCTATACGAGTGCAAATAATTATGGCCTGGATGCGGCGATTGAAACTGACCGTGCTAAATTGTTTGAAGCTATATTGTATGAACGTCAGGTAGAGTTGGCTTTTGAAGGTAAACGTGCGTATGATATGCGTCGTTGGATGCTATTTGACGGAGGTGTAGGACAAGGTGCTTTGAATGCAAGTTGGGCATTGAGTGGCTTTGGAGGTAATACTTGTACTTATTTGGGTGTGACTCCGATGAATGAACGTGGTAAGAGATATCGCATAGAAATCAATGTTGAAGGTACCGGGTCTGCAAATAATGACAGTGATCCGATTAAAAACGTAGAGCGACCAGCAGCACTGACATTGAATGAGAAGATTGCTACGGAAGCAGACGGAGAAACGATTCTTGATCCGGCTGTGTCAAGTATATGTACATTCTATGATACCTATTTCTCACGTAAAGATATCAGTCTTGATGGTAATGTGCTGGACATTAATCCTTATTTCCAACCCAGATATTATTTCTTTGGATTGCGTCAAAGTGCACAGCAAACTAATGCGACATTGTATCAGACCATTGGTTGGGAAGATTATGCTCACGGTGGTATGGGTACTTTCGACCCATTGGCAGAATAAAAGATTTTTCTGATTCCCGGAAAAAAGTAATTTAATATAAAAAGGTGGCCTCAAGGCACTTTCCTTTTAATAGGAAAAGTGTCTTGAGGCCTTTTTTTGCATATAATTTCCAATTAACTTCATTTTTGTTCTTTTTATGTGATTACATATCTTTAAATCATACGTCCTTTTTATGTATGAAGAAAAAGAAGAGTGGTATATGTATTTTATGATTATTTAAGTAGTTTACTAACATGTCTTCATTCAAGAGTTCATGGGAAGCTTCTTATAATTTTTATTGAGATGGAAAGCAATTCACAAGATTAACTGACTGTCAAAGTAGGGAGCTGAATAATAGGAATCAAACCGAACAAAGAAATAAATCGAAGACTGTAGAAAGAAGCCATTAGTTTTGCAGCCATTACTGCATAAATGTGAATGAAATGTTTAACGGACTATTGTATATAATATTCAACTTAAATATTGATAACATAAGAACGTATTGTTTAATTTAAATTTAATGTATGAAAAGTAATCGTTTATTTTTACGAAGAAGAACACGTGGACTGTTATTCGCTACGTTATTATTTCTTTTAAGTAGCTGTACCATAGGGTATCACGAAGACGAATCTTTTGAGTCGGATGTGAAAAATGCTACACTGGAATCTCCCCAATTGGAGAATGTAAAAGTGGAACTTGATGCCACAGGAGAAAATGCAACTATTGAATGGCCTGTAGTGCATGGAGCAGAAGGTTATGAGTTTTCTTGGTATGTAGTTGATGATCCTGAAAATCCGATAGCTGTAGTTGAAGGAGAGTTTATCGATGGTTGTAGCGTTGAATTGGAAGTAGAAGAAGATACAAAATATAAATTCTTAATTAAAACCATTGGAAATAAACAGTTTAATAACAAAGATGCAGAAAAAGCCTGTGAAATAAGTTTTTCAACTTTACTTGAAACATATGCATCCATTCCTAGTGGAGTAGATTTGACTCAATGGTTTATTGATAATCCGCTTCCAGAGACTGATATGGAACCTAATGAAGATGGCACTTTAAAAGAGTTGGCATATGAATTAGAGGCTAACGGTGAATATACTATATCAGGTCCAATAGATTTTGGAGCACGTAAAGTTACAATTCGTGGAAATAAAATTAATCATTCGAAAATTACATTTGGTCAAAGTGGTAGAATATTAACACAGAATGGTTTGAAGATAAAGTTTATGGATTTCTATTGTAATGCAATGGAGAAAGGTTCTTCTGATGCTTCATTAATTGGATTAAGTAAGACTCCAAATGAACAATTAAAAGTATCTTCTGGAGAATACGTTATTAAAGATCCCATCGTTATTCAGTCTTGTAATGTATATGACCTTAATAGGCATTTATTATATGATTCAGGGAAAAAATATTGTGTAGAAAACTTTACAGTAAAAGCTTCTTTTATTAGATGTAATCAGTCTAATACGATTGTGTATTTTAATAAAGGTAGTTTTATTAATATAACATTTAAAGAGAGTACTCTTTGTAGTACTGTACAGAATGGAAGTTATTTTGCACAGGTAAATGGTAACAGACCTAACAAGATTACTGGATATTCAAATGGAACTTTTAATTTTTATAATTGTACAGTATACAATCTTGCTTATAGCAAAGACTTTACTAATTGGAATAGCTATAGAGGACAAGCATGCTTAACACTAAATTTCTCCAGAACTATTTTTGTAGATTGTGGTAAAGGAGATATGACGAATAAAATAATGGGTAATGCAAATATGTCTAGAAATTTTGAATATAATACTTATTGGTATAATGGTAGTCAAAGTAATGACAAATATGATACAAATACTCTTGATACAGATCCTGGCTTCATTAATGCTGTAAATGGTGATTTTACTGTAACTGGAGCAAGCCAGCTTGAAAAGAGAACCGGTGATCCACGATGGCTTCCACTTGTTGAAGAGTAAGTAAAGTAGTATGACAATAAAAATTAAATACAATGAATAAGAAAAATATTATTCTCAGTTTATTCATCGGTACACTGTTGACTTTTGTTATGCCATTGTGTGCCCAGAATCAGACAGTAACTGGACTTGTTGTAGATGTAAGTGGTGAACCGATAATAGGTGCTACTGTCATGGTGGTAAATGGGACAGTAGGTACAGTGACAGATATTGATGGGAAATTTAATATTAAGGTTGCTCCAAAAAGCAAATTGAAAGTTTCCTTTGTTGGATATACTTCACAAATTATATCTGATTTAAAAAATCCTAGGATTGTACTTTTAGAAGATCAACTGAAATTAGATGAAGTTGTAGTACTTGGTGATTATGGTTCTCAGAAATTACGTAATGCAACAGGTGCCATTGAAACGATTTCCACAGAAGAATTGAAAGATTTGTCAGTGGGTAGTTTGGGTGACGCGTTAGCTGGTAAAATAAATGGTTTACATGTATCACTTAGTGGTGGGCGTCCAGGTAGTACACCAAGCTTACAGATTCGTCAAAGTTCAGTGAATACTACCATTACTCCAAGTTCTGATTTAGGAGGTAATGCAAGCCCTACTCCACTATATGTTATTGATGGCTTTATTGCAGGTGAAGGTGCTTTCAATAATTTAGATATAAATGAAGTAGAAAATGTGACTGTTTTAAAGGATGCTGCAGCGGCTGTATATGGAGCACGTGCTGCGTATGGTGTTGTGCTGGTTAAGACTAAACAAGGAAAAGTAGGTGCTCCCAAAATTTCTTATTCAGGACAGTTTGGTTATACAGATGCATTGATGTTACCGAAGATGCTAAATGCCTATGATTACGGTCGTATATACAATGCTGCTCGTGCTGCTAATACTGCTACTAAGGATCAAGAATCCGATGACTTGAGGGTACAACTTTTTCAATCTGATGAGTTGGAGGCAATGAAGGGTATGAATTATAATTTATTAGATAAAGAATGGAGTGCGGCTTTGACGCAGCGTCATAGTGTCAACATTAGCGGGGGAACAGAAAAAGCAACTTATTTCGGTGGTGTTTCGTATTATCAGCAAGAAGGTAATATAGGGCGCTTGGACTATAATCGTTGGAACTATCGTGCTGGTGTAAATGCTAATATTTCAAAATGGATGAAAGCTTCTTTGCAGGTATCTGGTAATTATGGAGAGACAAATAAACCTAAAAATGTAAAAGGTGGTGGCTCTGATGGTGATTTTGAATCTTTAATGTTACATGTACCTTATGTGCCTGATCAAGTAAATGGATATTATATTTTTCATTCAGGTATGGAAAATATAACTAATCCAAGTGATCAGCAGAAGTATAATTTTGCAGCAGTACAGAATGCGTCAGATAATGTTGAGAATCAGAATCAGAATTTTTCTCTTAACGGTTCATTAGAGTATGATTTTGGTTGGAGTAAATACTTACGTGGTTTAAAGGTAAAAGCTTCTTATTCAAAAAATATAAGTACAGGAAAAACAAATACTATCGGTACAAAAATCGATGTATATCGCCTTATATCCCGTGGTGGCAGCGGTGGTCACCTTTATGTTGGTGACGAGATTGAATACAATGCTAATACATTGGGATTGTATGAGTTGAATAATGGCAACTCTTTGGGGCGTAGTATGAATCGCTCAGATAGTTATCAAATGAACTTAACAGTAAGCTATGCACGTCAGTTTGGTAAGCATTATGTCAGTGGTTTGTTCTCTATTGAAAAAGCAGAATCAGAATGGGAAGATTTGAATGGTAGTCTTACAGACCCATTACCTTTTACAGATGGCCAATCTAGTTCTGTGGATTCCAATGCAGAAGGTTTTGCTCAAACTGTAACGTTTAACCGCAGTGAGTCTGGTATGCTTTCTTATGTTGGTCGTGTGAATTATTCATATGATGATAAATATTTGTTTGAGTTTATGCTCCGTTCTGATGCCTCTGCCAAATTTGCTCCTCAGAATTATTGGGGAATGTTCCCTTCATGGTCTGCCGGCTGGGTTATTTCAGATGAAAAATGGTTTGATAAAGACAAGACAAAAATCGACTTTTTGAAGATACGTGGTTCGTTTGGTATTCTTGGTAAAGATAATGTGAATGCTTGGCTTTGGACTCAGCTTTACACCCGTAATCCAGACAAAGGACCGATCTTTGGAACTAATTCTAGTACAAATACAAGTGCTACGATTCGTATGCCGAAACAAGGAGTAAATCCTGATGTACATTGGGATAAGACTTATAAAACTAATTTTGGTATTGATATGGCCTTTTTGAAGAATCGAATGAGCGCTAATTTGGACTTCTATTATGATATGGGCCGTGAAATGTTTGCTTCACATCAAGGAACTTCTTATTATCCGAATACGGTAGGAATACAGCCTGCTCCAGAAAACTTTGGTGAGGTAGATACATATGGTGTTGAATTGTCATTAGGATGGAAGGATAAAATTGGAAAAGACATGTCATATTGGGTAAAGCTTACAACAGGATACAATGATAATAAAATCAGAGAGACAGGTTGGAAGGCTGCATATGATTTTGATAAATTAGTGAGAAATGAACGTTCTGATAGAGGACTATGGGGTTATGAATGTATAGGTATGTTCCGTAGTTATCAGGAAATTAATGAGTACTTTGATAAATATAGTATTACTAAATATTTAGGAAATACAAAAGAAAATGTACATCCTGGTATGCTGATTTATAAGGATGTACGTGGACAATATGATGAATCAACTGGAACTTTTGGTCCGGCAGATGGTATTGTTGATGAACAAGATTATATAAAAATTTCTCACCGTGTTAGTAATCCTTACGGTGGAACTTTAAATTTCGGTTTCTCTTATAAAGATTTTTCTATTAGTGCGCAGTTTGGTGCAAGTTGGGGAGCATATTCCTTAGTTCCTACAACTATGCGTAAAGAAAGTTACTCTGAATATAGTAATGTGTCGGCAATGTGGAAAGATATGTTTGTATATGAGGATATTTATGACGCTAATAATATAGTAACTGTAGCACAAAACAGAAATGCAAAATACCCGAATATTCGCTATAGTAGCGTAAATGGTGCACCCTCTACTTTTTGGAAAGTAAGTGCAGCAACAGTGCAACTTCGTAATATGACAGTAGCTTATGCATTGCCTAAAGAATGGCTAAAAATAATTGGCATTAGTAGTTGCCGTTTCAATCTTACTTGCCAAAATGTATTTAACTTCCTAAACCCTTATCCAGAAGGAGCATGGGCTTCTTGGGCGGGAAGCTATGGATATTATCCGAACTTACGTAAATTCACGTTAGGTGTTAATGTTTCATTTTAATAATTTGAATACAATGATGAAGAAAATAAATAAGTATGGTTCAATTGCATTACTGACCATAACAGTTGCCGTCTTTACAGGTTGTAGTGATCAATTTTTGGAAGACAAAAAATTATATGGAAGTTTTAACGGTACGACTATTTATGAAAACTATGAGTCAGCTGATAACCGTATAGCTTACTTGTATTATATCATGCTGCCGAATGCGACGGGTGGATCTGATCTGACTGGTTCTATGGGTGATATGCCAAGCACGGGAACAAGTGATCAATATTCGAAATGTACAGAAGAATATGGAGGGATATCAGGTTTGATGAATCCTAATTCTCCTCTAGATTATGAAACTGTTACTGATTATTTTAATCTAGATAACAATTATTCTCCTTGGGTGCGTATTCGTGAGTGTAATGATATGATCGAAGGAGTGATTGGCAGTGAAAGTTTAACTGAACACCAAAAGCAGTTATTGTTGGGACAAGCATTTTTCTTCCGTGCATGGCGTTATTATTTAATGGTAATGATGTATGGTGGTGTACCTATTATTGATAATGTACAAAATCCTATAATTGGAGATAGTGAAGGTATTCATTTGGTAGTTCCACGCTCGTCTACAAAAGAATGTATTGATTTTATTTGCAAAGATTTGCAAACAGCTGCTGATTATCTGCCAGCACGTTGGGAGTCTGAAAATAAGAATTTTGGACGCATAACATCGGGGGCAGCATTGGCTTTAAAAGGTCGTGTGGAATTGTTATATGCCAGTCCGCTTTTTAATAGGGCGGATGATGTTACACGATGGGAAACTGCATATCAAACAAACTTAGCTGCTGTAAAAAAACTGGAAGAAGGTAATTTTGGATTGGCTTATGAAAACAATTCAGGAAAGAATGCAGCAGGTTGGGGAAAGATATTCTCCGATTATATTGGCTCAGAAGGTGGTGGAGGAACTGTTTCTGAGGCAGTATTAGTAACTTTATATAATAATGTATCACCAGCCGAGCACTTACAGCTTGAAAAATGGAATGGATGGGAACATTCTCTTCGCCCAGCTAATGCTGGAGGTGGGGGTGGTATGACTCCCACTGCAGAAATGGTTGATCTTTTTCCAATGGCGGATGGGAAGAAACCAAATGACATGAATGGATCTTATGATTATAATCAAGAACTTTTCTTTTTAAACCGCGATCCAAGATTTTATCGCACTTTTGCGTTCCCTGGTGTAGAATGGAAGTTTGATAGTGATGACTTGAAATCTTTTGGTGAAAAAGGTCAATTACCTTATGGCATTAATGGGTATACTACAGGGAATAATTACAAGTTGTGGAATTATTGTTGGTATGATAATGTAGATGATCGTAATAGTAACTCTAAGTCAGGCTATGCAGCTGATTGTCTAGGTACCAAAAATACGGGGATTTATTTGCGTAAGCGTACAGATGATTTAGCACTCAATTCTAATCCTTTATATATCTTTGAAAAGACTTCAGGTAATGGATTCAGACAGTCTGCTGCTCCATATATGGAAATACGTTTTGCCGAAGTATTATTGAATTATGCGGAGGCTGCTTGTGGGGCAAATCATTTTGACGAGGCAGTGAATGCTCTTAAACGAATTCGTAAGCGTGTAGGATATACAGATAATTGTGGATTAGATCCAGCTATTTTTAATGATCGTGCTAAACTATTTGAGGCTATACTTTATGAACGTCAAATAGAACTTGCTTATGAAGGTAAACGTTTCCACGATGTGCGACGTTGGATGTTATTTGATGGTGGAGTGGGCCAAGAAGCACTGAAATCGACTTGGAAACTTACAGGTTTTAATGGCAATACATGTAACTATTTAGGAGTTGAACCATTGAATGGTCAGAGAAGACATCGGATTGAGGTTTATGCAAAAAATTTTATTGCTGCTAAAAGTAATAATGTCTACAATGAAGATAAAACAATAAAAGAAACCTATGATGAATTATGGAATAAACGTCCGACAGCATTAAGTTTGACTGAAGATATAACTTGTACAGAATCAGCCGATGATGAAATAACATATGCAGATGCAAAGGTAAAGGCATTGGCTCAGTTTTATCAAGAACATTTTAAACGTAAAAATCTTAGTACTGACGGTAATGATGAAACTATTCTTCCAACATTTAAACCTTATTATTATATCTTAGGTTTTAAGAAGAATGCGATGCAAAACAATGTGTCATTAGAACAAAATATAGGATCTGTCTCTTATACACATCTGACGCTGCCGACGA
>ERZ1027069.681-NODE-681-length-15342-cov-6.417741_pt1 | contig 15342 bp, 6 predicted proteins | sample MGYA00519281_ERZ1027069 | MGnify/ENA primary metagenome ERZ1027069 (study PRJEB26926, sample SAMN06164836) | human gut metagenome | biome: ENVO:00009003; feature: ENVO:2100002; material: ENVO:00002003 | host: Homo sapiens | place: USA | collected 2012 ... | reverse complement strand
GATGTGTATAAGAGACAGATGCAACGCTTAGCCCATGCTTCGTATGCTTTTGACATTTCTGCCACTTTCTCCGGATATTTAGCAGCCAGATCATGTTGCTCGCTCCGGTCTTCATTCAGGTTGTACAATTCCCATTGAGAGTTATTTTTCGGGCGAACCAATTTCCAGCCATCATTGGAAAGAAAAGCACGTTCGTTGAAGTGTTCAAAGCCCAGATAGTCGTGTCCCTTGCGATGTCCGGTCTTGAAGATAGGAAGCAAGCTCTTTCCTTCCATTGGAAGAATATCATGTCCTTTATAGGTAGTTGGATATTCAGCATCCGCTAAATCGACACAAGTAGCCATGATGTCCATCACGTGCCCTATTTCAGATGTCATGCCACCCACGTTCTTTTTAATTCCTTTCGGCCAGTGAGCAATCATCGGAGTACAAATACCTCCCTCATAAGATTTAGCTTTCCAAAAGCGGAATGGAGTATTCGCTACATTAGACCAACGGGCTCCCAATGAAGCGTATGTAGTCTGTGGTCCAGGCAATACTTGTTTATTACGCGGGTAAATGATTTTCTTTCCATCACGAGTCATATCCGGACGGTCGTTCTCTCCACCAGACATGTTCTGGCAGTCTTCGTTACTGCAACCATTATCAGACAAGAAAAGAATCAGTGTATTATCAAGCTGTCCGGTCTTTTTCAAAGCCTCGATAATTTGTCCAATACCCTGATCTACACGGTCGATCATTGCAGCGTGAACGGCCATCGCACGGGCATCCCATTCTGCATGTGGATTGTCTTCCCATTTGTCATGAAACTGACGTTCGGACAAAAAGTTATCCATTCCCGGGAAAATACCCAACTGCTTCTGACGTTCGTAGCGGGCATTACGGATAGCTTCCCAACCTACTTTATAAGTATCCTTATATTTCTCAATATCTTCAGGAAGTGCATGCAGCGGCCAATGCGGTGCAGTATAAGCCAAGTACATAAAAAATGGTTTGTCATCCTTTGCATATTCTTCCACTTCCTGCACAGCGCGGTCAGAAAGAGCTTGGGTTATATAATATCCTTTGGGTACTTCCTTTATAGGCACTTCACCTTCTACCAGACTGAACGGATCAAAGTAATCCACCACTCCATAAATTACTCCATAGTGAGAATCAAACCCACGATTGACGGGATAATGACATAAATCAGAGAATGTATCATGGAAGACACGGTGTGCCAACCATTCGCGTTGGTCTTTACGGAGTGGAGTCTCTGCAACATGCCATTTTCCAACCATACTGGTGGTATATCCTGCTTCTTTCAACACCTCGGCAATGGTAACGGCATTGCGTGAGAGTGTTCCGCGATAGCCCGGCAAGTGAGCATCAAAGGTCATTCGTCCGATTCCGGCTTGGTGCTGGTAAAGTCCCGTCAACAGGGAAGCACGAGTCGGGCAACTACGACTTGCATTATAGAAATGATTAAAGCGTACTCCTTCTTGTGCCAGTTTATCCAAATTAGGAGTATGAATCTCGCTACCATAGCATCCCAGATCGGAATAGCCAAGGTCATCTGCAAGAATTACCAAGATATTAGGCCGTTTGTCCGATTTCTTGCCTTTCGCCTCTGCTGCAGAATGGCCAGCAACCATCAAGGCGGTCGGTAATAGTAATAATTTAGAATTCATAAGTTTAATATTGGTTTATAATTTGTTTTTCACTGTATTACTCTTTTCCTTTGTCTTTGTTTTCCTCAAACCATTTACATACTTTTTTGCTCAACTTAGCTACGACTTGCGGATGCGACTGCGCCACATCGTTCTTCTCGAATTTGTCTTTTTCAATATCGTACAGCTGTGCATCGCTTCCATCGCTATTTATCAATAGCTTCCAGTTGCCACTGCGTATAGCCAGATGAGGACTTCTGTCGTTTGCATTTCCCGGTTTCTTAAAGAATTGGTTTCTACCGAAATCCCACATCAAATCCGTTTTACGTTTAGCTTTCGATTTACCCAAAAGAACTTTATCATAATTTTGTCCGTCTCCCTGATAACCTTTCTCTGTTTCAATTCCGGCTATCGCACATAAAGAGGGATATAAATCGACTGCACACAGTACGCTCTCATTATTCACTTGTCCAGCCTTTATTTTCTTGGGGTATTTTATAAGGAACGGCATACGAATTCCACCTTCATAAAGGCTGTTCTTCGTTCCTCTTAAATAAGCAGCACGAACGGATTGGAAACTGGGCGCCGGTCCATTATCACTAGTGAAAATCACGATTGTATTTTCCGACAATCCCAACTCATCCAATGCTTTGATAAAACGTCCGATCTGTTTGTCCATTTCAGCAAGAACAGGGATGAAGGCTTCTTCCGTATTCCAGCTTTTATTATCCTTTTGCTTAAATTCCGGTACCCAAGGAGTATGCATATCATCCGGCCAGAGATTCAAAAAGAAAGGCTGGTCTTTATGACGTTTGACAAAGTCGATGCTCTTATTTACAAAGTACTCGGTACGTCTCCAGCGTTTTACGCTGTCTTTGGCCGACCATATCCAGTTCGTAGCAGTGATTGCCGGGTCCGGGTCCGGACTTTCATACGTCGATATATATTCGTCAAAACCATAATTTTTAATAGAAGGTGCATTGTGCACGTCGCGCCCGCCTCCCATGTGCCATTTACCTATGTGTCCGGTGGCATAACCTGCACTTTGGAAAGCACGTGCCATGGAAGGATTCTTGTCACTCAAAAAGTTACGCTGTTCACACTTCTTATTGCTGGCTTTATTATTTAAAAAGGTATTAATTCCTACTTCAATCGGGAATTTGCCTGTTGTCAATCCGCAACGTGAAGGTGAGCTGACCGGTGCGGATGAATAATACTGATTGAATAACAATCCGTCCTGCGCTATCTTATCAATATTGGGAGTAGGAACAAACTTACCTCCATAACAACCGATATCTCCGATTCCCATATCATCTACATAGATGACGACCACATTGGGTTTTGTCTCTGCCTGCATACTGGCCACGGGTAATAAAGCTCCCAACCAAGGCAAATGTTTTTTGATGTTCATAATTATTCTGATTTAATTAACTATGCTTTTTGTCGGTTTCGTGTGACTGACTTATGTAGCAAAAGTAGAGAAGTTTTTTAAGAGAAAGGGAAAAATACAAATCAATAAAGGAAAAAAACAGGTAAACAGAGATGAGGAACAGCTAATCTAACCCCATATATAAACAAAATAGGGAAGACACTATTCCTAATATCTTCCCTACCTCTACTCATTTATAAGATTACCATTCAATCTGTTGATCTTCATCCGGAATCTGCGTATTGATATTCCGTTGAAGCGTCATGCTTCCTTCTACTCTATACTTGATAGGAATAACTTCCGTACCACTTCCACCATAGGTAAAATCTTGAAAATCGTATTCAAACATAATTTGAACATAACGGCGTTCCAAGTAAGGACGGGTAGCGTCCATAATCGATGTACTACTGTAGATAGGTGTTCCTATCAGTTTGAATTCCATCTCGTTTGTTGGATCGTCCGGCTCCATATCCAATGTTCCATCCTCTTTAAAATGTACATTAATTTTATACTTCTTACGTATGTCTTTATCCATATCCTCATTAATCAGGCCTGCATAAAAGAATACGGAATTGTTATCTATCACATATCCTGTACGCTTGTTCGTCGTTCTCGCGTTGTTGTCAGGCTTGCCATTTATATAGGTGTACACTTTCATGGAAGAAGCCGTGTACGAACCGGAATAATCGTTAAAAGGAACCACTTTCAACAAAGCTTTTGCATAGTTCTTACGCGGATGACTCTGATAATCAGAGGCTCCATCATCAACAATGGTCAATGGTAAAACCCATTTCTCCAACATATCAATACCTTGTAAACTAAAATCTATATTCAATTGCTCTACACACGAACCGGCAGGAATATGTACTGTTTCGGGGAATTCGTATTTATCTTCCTCCATTTCAGTATACCACAATTCCGGACGATAAAGACTAAAACGCTCAATATTCAGTGTTTCCAGCGTATCCTTATCTACTGCTATACGTATATCTCTGTCTTGTCCATTCACTGTAGAGCCACTGACAATGATAGGTAGCTGATAAGTCACCTTTCCATTGTCCTTATATCTTACATAGATAGTAGTAACACCATCGCCTCCTGAAGCGATAGGCGCTTTGAAAGATACGTATTGTCCATACTGCTCATCTTCCCACTCATTATTACAAGCGGTTCCCAAGACGATGACAGCCAATAAACTTAAGCATATATATATTTTTTTCATATCATATTCTTATTAGGAGATTAATCATTGTACGTCCATCCCGGATTCTGCGTCAACCGTTTATTACGTTTCAACTCATCATGGCTGATAGGCCAGAAATAGAGTTTACGCGAGAAAGCAGTAGGTAAGTCTGCAATTTCAATCGGAGTATAAAATTGTTCTCTCTGCTCCTCTGTGTCCGACATATAGAAATTACATCCGTAATTTTTCTTGGACTCTTCCACTTCTGCATCTTTCCATCTACGTAAATCAAAATAGCGCTGCCCTTCGGCCATAAGTTCAATTTGACGTTCACGTTTCAACTTTTTGCGGAATACATCCCGATCCTGATATTCCGACATTGTATAATCAGGCACACCTGCACGGCGACGTACTTGTCTGATACCTTTTTTCATTTCATTAATATCACGGCTGACAGAATAAGTAGTAGATCCATCCCATGACGAAATGTCGTATGAAGAGCCGTCTTCCAATTCATTCAGTGCTTCAGCATAAATCAACAGGATTTCGGCAAAACGAATAGCAGGCTCCGTTTTCGCTTTGATTTCCTTACGATTCGTATCATCCGGATGCACATATTTCATGATACCAATCCCGGATCGTAAATAGACACCAGTACCGGAGAAACCGTCCGTATTGATACCGTAATAATAGTTAACTTGTTTCTCAACGTCATTTTTATAATCAACTGTCTCTGCATTTTTTAGTAAAGGCCACACGCAACCATTGAACGAAACGGAAGCATAGAAACGCGGTTCACGCCATGCATACTCTTTCCACACCCCCTTCTTTAAATGAGGATATGTTCCTGCTTCTCCTTCCTTTTTAGTCACAAAACGATTTCCAACCTGACAGGTATCCAAAAAGGTTTGGCGGTTAAACTCCGAGCCATCATACATATAGTAAGCATCACACATCTTTATTGTCATACCATAAGCATTGCTTCCATTACCTAATGTTCTCGGCATTTGAAGTTTCACCATTTCAACCAAACTGTTCCCCCCTTGGTTACGTCCACGGCTGAAAATCAGCTCCGGATTCTGATACATCGCTAACGCACCGTTGAAAACCGACCGGTAAGATTCGTAAGGATCTATATCACTATAACCACCTTCATTCCATGTTTTTGTCGAGAAATCACCATCCTGATAAGGAGCAATGGTAGCAGGATATCCAGGTTCGGCAATATCAGTAGCCTTCTTATGATAAAGCTCATAACGACGTCCGTTATTTTCCCCGGGAAGTTCCATTACATCTCTGGCCGCAGCTGCTGCCTTTGCCCACTTATATTCATTATATTCTTGAGACATCAGACAATTTCCATCATAGTCTACCATATCCGAAAACTTATCTGCCTCCCCCGGACGTGGGTTATTAATAGGGCTTGCCGAATACAACAACGCTCTGGCACGAGCCGCCAATGCCGCTCCGCGTGTAGGACGCGCGCCCTGATTAAGAGCTCGGTTCAGAGGCAAATCTTTGGCAGCCAAGAGCATCTCCGATTCGATATACTCTACGCATTCATCATACGAACTACGTTGGATGGCCAAATCATCATAACTGGCAGTATAATCCAGTCCTTCATCAGGTAACAAAGGCACAGGACCATATTTACGCAACAATAACCAATAATAGTAAGCACGCACAAAACGTGCCTGCGCCTTCAGATCGGCCCTCTCCTCTTCGGTAAATTTCGTGTTCATATCAATATGCTGGATAAAGATAGATGCTTGACGAATACCTTTATAACTTTCACTCCACGAATGCCGATAGCTTTCATCGTAAGTACCAGTCTTGAACTCCTTATACACAGCAAGACTATTACCTCCAAAATAGATATCATCGGCAAAATTAGTGATGGTATTCAACATCATAGATACTTCCAAATTGTAACCATTTAAAAAGGAGTAAGCATGCGCCAACCATTCTTCTGTATTTTCTTTATCAGTAAATACATCCTCCAAAGAACGACGGTCTTTAAAATATTTATCAGAGTCGAGTTTATCCGCACAAGCAACAATAATCGCACTCAACGCAATACCAATACACAGTTTATATATCTTTCTCATTTTTCATGTATTTAATTAGATATTCACAGTCAATCCCAAAGTAAATGTCTTGGCAAGTGGATACTTCTCTCCATTAGTACTTCCCATTTCCGGATCCCATTCTTTAAATTTAGCAAACGTCAAGAGGTTTGTACCGATAAAAAATACGCGTATTTTATTAAACCGTATTTTGTTCACGATTGATTTAGGCAATGTATAACCTACCTCCAATGTCTTCAAACGTAAATAAGAGCCATCTCTAAGCCAGAAAGTAGAAGCTCTATAGTTATTATCGTTCCCTCCATAACTAAGCCGAGGATACGAAGCATTTGGATTCTCATTAGCAGGAATGCCCAATGTAGCTGCCGTCTCCGCATCAACATAGCGGTTTTTCACCAAATTTGTCAGAACATTTCCCCATTGACTGCCACTAAAAGCGTATACTGTAGGACCATTAATGAAAAACGAAGACTTGCCTGCCCCTTGGAAGTGTGCATTGAAATCGAACCCTTTCCATTGTGCAGAGACACCAAATCCATAAATTAAATTCGGTTTGGTTGTCGCACCAATAGCCACTTTGTCTCCGTCATTAACAACGCCATCTCCATTGACATCTTTATATTTGATGTCACCCGGTTGTACTTTTCCCCATGCTGTCTGCTGAGGACTATTGCGTATATCATCGTAATCCTTGAACAGTCCCAAAGCAATTAGTCCCTTTGCCTGATTCACCCGGTAACCTGCCTCCTTTTGATAAGGGTAAACCGCATTCATTTCATCTTTCTCCAAAATTTCGTTTTTGCTGTAAGTGAAATTACCGCGAACAGTCAGATTAACCTTTCCTATCTTCTGTTTGTAAGCAAAGTTACCGTCAAAGCCTTTCGACAGAACACTTCCTACATTAGCTTTCGGATTACTATTCACGCCCACAATACCAGGTAAATATTGACGTTCCATATAGATTCCGTCACGCTGTTCATGGAAATAATCTACAGTAGCTGTTAACTTATCATTAAATAGAGAAAGATCCACACCGGCATCGTGCTTGGTTGCAATTTCCCAAGTAACATTGTTAGAGGCTAATTGCGTATAGTGCATTCCTGTATAGACATTGTCCGGAGAACCATAATCACTCCAAGTCCAGCCATTTCCATCGTCTTTGATAGTATATAAATAAGGAAAACGATGTACTGTATCACCTATTTTAAGTTTATCACTACCAACTTTACCATATGAATAACGCAACTTAAACATATTCATCCATTTCAGATGTTTTTTTACCAATTTCTCTTCCGCTATGTTCCAAGCCAAAGAAAAGGCTGGAAAAAAGCCAAAGCGATGTCCGTCGGCAAAATTCTCCGAACCGTTGTAGCCGAAATTGAAATCTACGAAATAACGATAGTTCCAGTTGTAGTTGACACGTCCCGCCAATCCCATGTGTCGTTTGGCAACACCATTTTTTACATCTGTACCAATATCAACTGTAGTCCGGTAAGCGTCCTGAGTATATTTCAATATTGCACCCACATGATGTGCTTTGAACGCCCGATTATATTGTAAAAATGCTTCTAAGAATTCACGACGCTCACCACTCGAAGAGCTAGTCTGTTCCATAGGCTTCTCAGCATTTTGTTGTTTAAAAACCAAATTTCCGTCATCATCTCTGTCTCTTTGGGCACGCCAAGTTTCCGGCATTCTGATGCGGTTTATTTCACTCTGGTTACTCGTATCAAACCCGAAACGTCCCTCAAAACGTAGACCTTTCGTGATGAAATCCAACTTTTGCTCCAAAGAAATATTGGTTTGAATTTTATTGTTCCAGATTTCCTTATAACCACTCTGTGTAGCAAGCACCCAAGGATTATTGCGATTATCGTCCGTTCCGTGTGAGGGAATATAACCGTTAGAGTACATGACGGGAATACTGATCGGGCTCTGTCCCATTAAGGAAGTCCATACGTTAGCACCTTGTCCCGGTGCATTACGTTTTTTCAAAGAACCAGATACTCCCACTTTAACAAGTGTACTTTTAGTAATGTCTATATCTGTATTCAGACGATAGTTCCAACGCTGGCTACTGGGATTGGTATTATAATCCTTGCGCATAGCCTCATCCGTCTTATACATACCTTCCTCATTAATATAACTGAGAGATACGAAGTAACGTGCCGTGCTACCACCACCACTCATATTCAGATTAGCACGATAAGTCATGGCTCCATCCTTCATCAGCACATCCATCCAGTCCACATTCGGATACAAATCCTGATCAAGCCCCAATCGCAAGATTTCCATTTCATCATCCTGATACATTCTCTCCTGATTACGTGTAATCCGCGCTTCATTCATCAGCATAGCATAACTATAGCCGTCTGCAAATTCAGGTGTGATGGTGCGCGAATTATAAGAACTTTCCACCTTAGCATTGATTTTGATCTTGCCTTCCTTACCACGTTTAGTAGTAATCAAAACCACACCATTTGCACCGCGAGAACCGTAAATTGCTGTGGTAGAAGCATCTTTCAATACAGTAAAAGACTCAATATCTTCAATGTTAATTTCATCCAAATCACGTTCAAAACCATCAACCAGCACCAATGCAGCACTATTGGCACCAAAAGTGGAAATACCTCGAATCCAGAATTCAGAAGTGTTCACACCCGGTTGTCCGGAAGTCTGCATAGCAAGCACACCCGACACATTTCCTGCCAGTGCGTTAGAAAGATTGGCTGTAGGGTTAGATTTCAAAACCTCGACATCTACATTCGTCACGGCACCAGTCACGGTCAACTTTTTCTGTGCACCAGTTCCCGTGATTACAACCTCATCGATTTCCTTAGCTTCCGATTCTTTCATTGATATATTAACCAAATTCTGACGTTTCACCAATACCTCTTGCGTATCGAAACCAATATACGAGAATACCAAACGAGAAAATTCCTCAGTTTTAATCTTGTAGCGTCCGTTGATATCTGTTATTGCACCTAAACCCGGTTTGTCCTTCACTGTCACATTAACACCTACCAATGGTTCTTTATTCATGTCTGTCACGACTCCTGTCACCTCAATCGTTTTTTCTTGTGCAAAGAGAGAAACTGAGACTAACAACAAACAAATCGTAATAAATTCTTTTATTCTCATGCGTTCTTCTTTTTATTGATTTCCTTGGTTCTGATTATCATCGGAGGCTTCTATGCTTAAATCGTCAGAGGCTTGCTCCCTAGCAATCTTCCGAATCTTATGATTTCCCCAATCACCTACATAGAAAGTCTTTGTAGCCTCATCGTAGGCTAAAGCTGTCGGTTGATTAAAACGTGCTCTTTCACGCACCTCCCCATTTTGCTTACCCCATTTATAACAGGTTGAGGAAGCGGAACCACGTCCGGCAAATGTAGAAACCACTCCATCCGGAGTCAACACTCGGATACAATGATTCTCTCTATCTGCAAAATAAAAGTCATACCAATCAGCTTTATTGGCAGCCTTATACTCCTCATTAAAAACAAAAACACCTTGACCGGGCCTATTGATACGTGCATTGATACCAACAAGATCTTTATAATCCGCCTGACCGGATTGTCCACACACAATGTACGGCGTCACCAATTTTTTTGTTTCATCATCATAATTGGAGCGAAGTATATAATGCGATTCATGCATTATGATATACACATATTTACCTGTTGGATGAGGAACCATACTAAAATCAACGGTTTGGTTAGGTACGCTAAATGCCAAAAGATCATCCAGCCCTTCTCCTTTAGGAACTTCTGGATTGTTATTATAACCGTTCTCTTCAAAATTATATCTGTACACTTTACCCTCTGCACGATAATTGAAGTAAAGTTCTCCCGTTTGCGGAAGGACCATAGAGCCATTGCAAGCATTACCACGCGTCAAAGCTACCCAACTAGACTCTTTGAAATCTAGTCCGTCCACACTACTTCCACGCTTTAAGATAATGTTGTTTCTATTCTTAGAATTACCAGTCTGAGGAGTAGCCAATACCATATCACCATCATTAGTCCATGTAATAGTAGTTGCACGTTTAATGTCATTTAATTTTTTAGAGTAGATCATTTTCTTTTCCAAATCCAGTATCCTTAAAGGTCTTTCATTATCATTTTGAGACAAGTAAAGGATATTAGGATGTTGAGGATCGAAAGAAAACCAAAAAGGATAATCAATCTTTCCGCAATTATCAAACGGTCCAGTCTCTACAATATCGCCCTGCCCCAATTCATCTACATCACCACATAAGTCTGTCACTACCATTTGCGGTTCGTACTGATATTTTTCAGATGCTATCACAGTTTGCTCACCCACTTTTACTTCAATAGTTCCTTCGAAACAGCTTTCCGGCGTAGAACAGTAAATACTAGTACCTTTAGCACTAATAACAATAGCTTCTTTTCCACCTACCTTAACGGAAACAAGAGAAGGATCTGTGCCAAAATTACTGCCATAGATAATCATCTTCTTCTTTCCACCTCCCGACTTGGGTGTGAAATCAGTTACCTCTACTGGCTGATTCGGATCATAAGGTGCTGATGTCTCGTCTTTGCTATCTTTGCAGCCAGTAAAACAGACTGCAAAAACGAATGCCAACATCATACACTGTAACCCTATGCTCCCATGTTTCATAGTTTTACATTTCATAATACACTAGATTTAAATTATTGATTATTCTGAACTTTATCCATTAATACCTTCATCCAGTATCCTCCAATCACCGAACGAGCTCTAAAGCCAACCCATCGTCCGCTGTCTGTATGGTGCCAGTCACTGATAGGTACACGAGAGACTGTTTCATTGATATATTTATAGACAGGATCAGAGAATTTCTGGAAAGTTTCCTTATCTGATGACATAGCTGCTGTCCACATGATCCAGTCAGATTTTGTGTATTCTTTACGCGAATCCAGAGGAAGTCCATAAGGATTCTGTTTGCTCAAATAATAGTTTATTTCTTTTCCGATTACATTGTTAGGGAATAAATTCAGGTTCCATAACTTATCCCAAACCATGTTATATTTTTGACTCCAGGTATCTTTACGGTCAAAAGCCAGACGGTAATGATCTCCCTCATTCGCCATTTCTTCCCATTTCACCGCCATTTTCTTGGCTATAGCCGCATATTTGTCTGCTACATCATTCAATCCGAGCATCCGAGCCATCTCGCTGTACCCGGCTACTCCCATGATCGCTTTCACAGAAAGGTTCGCATTATGTGCCCAGTGACCAGCAAAGTCATCCGTGCAAAGTTGGTTTTCCGGGTCCTGTCCATACTCTACTAAATAATTAGTCCATGTTGTCAAAATGTCCCAATATTTCTTAGCATAATCGGCATTACCTTCAATTTTTGAAATAGCTGCAGTTAGAATCACCATATTACCACTTTCTTCAATCGGCATGTCACCACCATAAACTTGTCCATTAGCTATTGGATAAGTGCCAAGGTCATGTGCTGCAAAAGGTTTATTCCAACGCCCACTTGCACTATATTCGAAAATGCTAGTCATCATGGCTTTTTCCAAGTCTGGATTATAAACGAGGAACAAAGGGGCGGACGGATAGGTCAGATCGACTGTATTGATACAACCATTACTGTTATTCTCTTTAGAGAACCACATCAGGTTACCTTCTTTGTCTGTGAAAAGTTTATGGGCGGAAATCACTTGACGATATGAAGCAGAACATATTTCTGCATATTTTTTACCACCTGCTTTTTCTGCATCGCTATAAATAAGTTCATCAAGTGCACGACAACGCTCCATAATGGATTGATAGTTATCTCTCAGTTTTTCGAAAGCATCAAAAATTGTCACTTTACCATCATGTTTCCAATATCCCATACGTTTCTCATACATATATTCAATGGAATAAATGTCATCATAACCGATCATCAAGAAACCATCTTTACCATCTTTGGTAACAGTTCCAAAATTATGTACATAAGCCATTGCAGGAGTATTTTCTTCCCGACGAGTAACCCATTTGGTTTTACTTGAAGCTAAAGTTCCATTTTTAACAAAAGCTTCCTTCATTCCGCTATAGTCACCCAAACTTATAGATTTTCCTGCTCCATTTACACTACCAAGATATACATATCCCCAGTCAGCACAAATCAAATCACCTTTACGATCACATATCGGCTGGTTGATGGTGCCAGCTTCTACATAACTAATACCATTTTTCGATAATGTACGTGCAATAGTAGGCTGAGTAGTCTCATTCACTGCTAATACTGGAGTCGTTTCTATATAGAATTGTACATCATGCTCTTTTTTATCAAGAGGACGCACGCGATAGGAGATGTAGTTAATCGGAGTTGACAACAAATCCAAGTCATCTATCAATTGAGGCGCTGTAAATACAACATCTAATTCGACAGGTCCGCAGGTGAATGTATAGTAACTGGAAGTGGCTAGTACATCTACCGATTTCTGTACAGCCTCATTTTCAAATGTTACTGCATTTTTCTTTTCACGATATAAACCAAAATCCACATAAGATCCTCCAGTTGTGTTATGACAATGCGCTGCAATCACATTTTTGCCATTACGAAGTTTTTTCTTGGCTTCATCTGAAAGTTTTAGGTTTACATTATTCTTCCATACGAGATCTGTAGCAACCAGTTTTTCTCCATTTAAATATAATTCGAATACATCGTCATGAGAATAAATAAGAAAAATATTCTCTGTTAAATCCAAATCATTTATTTCAAATGTACGTCGGATATAAATATCTGTATTATCTCCTTTCCATTCTGTGCGAACACGTGGCATATCACGGCTACCGAAAGCAGCTTTACCTTTTTTCCAACTACTATCATCAAACTGGAATTCTTGCCATCCATTTGCTGGTTGACTATTAGTATATGCAGCCTCCCAACGTTCCACATTTGTCATGGGAGCGATAGGTATTAGAGCTACTTGATCTTTACCCAGGAAACGATACACTTTACCATCTACGCGTAAAGCCCCTACTAATGGTTTCTTAGCTGTAGTCCAGTGTTCTGTACTTCCTTCCATTAATTTATCATAAGGAGACCAGATAGAGAAGTGAGGATCTGAAACAACGATAGGTACCGATGGAGTACGTAGCGCTATCTCTTTTACTGGTTTAAATAAGTTGCCGGTTTGAGCATTTGCGAATAAACCGACCGAAAAGGCCATTACTGTTAGTAGTTTCTTCATAAATATTTTCTAATTAATCTACAATTTTAAGGTTACCCATCTACAATCTTGTTTACCTATAAAGAAAAACAAACCCTACGTTTTCTTTTATTTCTCTTTTTACCTTCTTACTATTACCTTTTAAATGCAATCTTACCTTTCTTATCGCTATACCTAAATAATATATTAAAATCAGTACTGTCGAATATTTATAAATGCTAGAGGAAAAGTTTATATAGAATTGTGTGTTTCAGGTAGGACCCAGGAGTCATACAAATCCATTTGTTTTTCCATAGCATTTTATTTGTAACGCTACAAAATAATGGAATTAATGCTAAATATTAGGAAAATCTGTGTTCAAGAAAGGACAAAATCTATTCTTTTTTCATATTTTGAGTGTTTTTAAAGTGCAAAATAAGTCTCTTACAGTGTGCTTTGAGTAGTTTTTTTCCTTTTTGAGCAATATTTATCCACTTTTATTAAGATAGTACAATGTTTTTGGAGGTTCTAGCTTTTAACGATGAGATATTGCTCATTTCGGATAGCTTTTGTAACTTTGCAATACGAAAGCAATACAGATTTTACTATCGCAAAATATACTCCATATATTAAACCTAGGTACGTCACTCGAGAGGGGACTACTGTCCTTTATGTTCGATATAACTACAATCGAACTAAGCGTACGCTTATCTCTACTGGATACAGTATTAAACCGGAACACTGGGATTCTAAAAAGAGATGGATTAAGCGCGCTTGTCCAAACTATGATGAAATTGATGCCTGCCTGATTAGAATAACATCCAAGCTTGGAGAAATTCTTACATATGCTAAGATAAACGGAATAAGTCCAACCGTAGATTTTGTTTTACTTGAACTAAAAAAGAATAGAGAATATGAGTTACGTCCTAATCGGGTAGATATCTTTGACGCATTAGAAAGATATATTACAGAAAAAGCTCCAGTTGTTTCTGCAGATCAAATAAAGGACTACCGAACACTTCGCAAACATCTGATCGCTTTCAAAGAACATTCATCGCAGCCAATTACTTTTCATAACCTGAATCTTATATTTTACAATGAATTCATGGACTATTTATTTTATAAGGTTATAAAGCCCGATGGGAGTGTTGGCTTGCTCACTAATTCTGCAGGAAAAATTATACGTTTGTTAAAGGGATTTGTTAATTATCAAATAGATAAAGGAGTTATTCCTCCAATTGACTTGAAGCATTTTAAGGTCGTAGAAGAAGAAACTGATGCTATTTATTTAAGTGAAAAGGAACTTTCAACAATACACGAGTTAGACTTGTCAGATGATAAGCAATTGGAAGAGATTAGAGATGTTTTTATTACTGGGTGTTTTACAGGACTACGATATAGTGATCTCTCAACATTAAGTCCCGAACATATTGACTTAGATAATGAGATTATAAATCTCAAACAGAGAAAAGTGCATAAAGCTGTCATAATTCCTATGATCGATTATGTACCGGAAATACTCAAGAAGTACAACTATGATTTACCTAAAATTCCTAGATATATATTCAACGAAAGGGTTAAAGAATTAGGGCGAAGGGCAAAACTAAAACAGAAGATCGAAGTTGTTCGCAAGAAAGGGAAAGAACGGGAAAAGAGAGTCTATGAAAAATGGGAGATGATCTCTTCTCATACTTGCCGACGATCGTTTTGCACAAATATGTACTTATCCGGCTTTCCTGCCGGAGAACTTATGCGCATATCCGGGCATAAGAGTCCATCTGCATTTATGAGATATATAAAGGCTGTCTCTTATACACATCTGACGCTGCCGACGAAT
>ERZ1027069.678-NODE-678-length-15415-cov-15.524674_pt1 | contig 15415 bp, 16 predicted proteins | sample MGYA00519281_ERZ1027069 | MGnify/ENA primary metagenome ERZ1027069 (study PRJEB26926, sample SAMN06164836) | human gut metagenome | biome: ENVO:00009003; feature: ENVO:2100002; material: ENVO:00002003 | host: Homo sapiens | place: USA | collected 2012 ... | reverse complement strand
AAAAGCAATAGATAGAAAAAGACTGCTTTGATTCCTATGTGTTTAGCATACCAGAGTGGTAGTAAGACAATTGATGATATAATTGACGGCTTGCCAGAAACTACTAACGGAAAAGGCGTTGCTAGGAACTTTGAATCAACAGGTGATTTTGAACAGACAATTAGGGATTTTGATGCCCTAAATCCTATCGACGTTAAAGAAATTCAAACAAAATATGGATCAGGAAAAGTCGGTAAGTTGAGTGATGGAACAACAGTTGTTGCTCGTCCAGGTAGTACAACAGGAGGAGCGACTCTTGAAATAAGGGTGTCCAATAGGAAAGTGTACAAAATTCGATATTAGGAGAGATAAAAGATATGGAAAAATGGAAAGAAGTAAAATGGAGTACAGTTTATAGTAGTGTATAGCGTGTACCAAGTTATAATTATGGGGTTGAAAATAACAGTATACACAGATAATGTGGAAAAATGTGTATGACGTTTATATAGAAAATAACATTGAAAAAGAAATTCAAGAATGGGTAAATTCATTAAATTTAAAATAGAATAATAATTACATGAGTGACAGAAGATAAGAATCTGAATTCCCTGTCACTTTTATATTATTTGATAAGAAAAAAGAACTGGTTTATATCCGATAAGAATATAGACTGGTTCTTATTTTTAATATGCTATTATATACACAGGGAGTCGGGGAATGTCGAACTATAGCAAGCCGGAAAAGAAAGCATTGATATCGGTATGAAAGAGTTTTGCAAGTGCAACTAATTCAGATGCCTTAATGTTCATGCGATTTGTTTCCAGTTTGGCATAGGTACTTTTGGTGATGGAGATACCCATAAGATTTAATTTTGCAACTACTTGGTCTTGAGTCATATTGTTTTTATATCGAATTGCTTGGATATTTTTACCAATATCCATATCTGGTCTAATCTTTTGCATAATGATGAACTCCCCTTATAAAATAAAAAGTTTCGTAATACAGAAACATATATATTGATTCTAAAGAATTTAAATTTTATAATGTTTCGTAATAAGGAATTATTTTTAACAGGAAGAGGTAAAAGTATAATGGATGTGGAGATGGAAAAGAGAAAATTTTTAAATCTATGTGGCAAAAGAGATCGAGCATTATTGTCAGATGAAAAAAGAATGACATTGGGGGATATGGAACGATTGACATATCTGACAGAATTTTTTGAACTGGAGAACTATGGAATCGCCTTATGGAAAGAATTTGGTGATGATGTAAAAGAGCCATTTGAAGCGATGATGAAAATATTAGATGAGCCGGAGTGCATAGAAGATCGATGGCTTGATGACGAAGCAAAATGGGAAAAGTGGTTGTTAGAATTTCAGGAACTGGCATTAACGGAAGAATACAGGGAATGGATTCGAAATTATATCGATAAAAAATATGAAGAAAGAGGATTACCATATCCGACAGGAGCAGACTTCGATTAAGAGGTCTGCTTTTTTCTGATATTTGGGGAGGTGATAAGAGGTGGAAGTAAGTATTTATGAACTCTTGGCGGCAGCAAGAGAATCGGCTAAATCCGATTATATAAAAGGGGACAGCATTTTGTGTGAGAAGAGATTTCATCCAGATACCCATTACATGGTGGAAATGGAGCTGCTAGGAAATGATAACAAGCTGGGAGAAAAGGGAAATTACATACGGAAGTTTCTGACAGAACCGGAGTATTTTCCCATTTTACAAAAGCAGGAAAAACATCTCATAAAAATAAAAAGACAGGCAATTGTTCAAAAAGGAAACTTGCGATATATCCCTCCCCCGGACAGGCTGGACAGCCGCCGGGAGAGGGATATTTTATAACCGGCTGGGAAGAAATAGTAGTGTTCCTCTGGCGATAGTGGTATAAAAAAGCCAGATTTTCCGCAGGTTTTGGGACGCTGGAACATAGAAAAGTGTTTACGAATGGCACTTTTGCAACAATCCGTTGCAGCAGTGACAACATTTTTGACCTTACGTTAAACAGAAAAATGAAAGGATGTGATTGCGATAATCATAGGAATTGATCATGGCTATTATGCAATAAAAACAAAACAAGTGTCTTTCCCAAGTGGAATTATCAGGTATGATTACGAGCCGTATACCATGCAGAATGTTCTGCAGTATCAGGGAAAGTATTATGTCTGCGGTACGGGAAGGCAGACTCTGGTAAAAAACAAAACGTCCAATGATAATTATTATCTGCTGACGTTGGCAGCCATTGCAGAGGAAATCAAACATCGGAAAGCGGAACGAAAGACAGAGGTAATTCTGGCTGTCGGACTTCCGCTTTCAAGTTTCGGAAGAGAGAAACAGGGATTCAGAGAGTATCTGTTGCGGAAAGAGCAGCCAGTGCGATTTTTATATGAAAGTGAATTATATGAGATAACAATAAAAGATGTGAAACTGTTCCCACAAGGATACTCTGCGCTTGCTCTGCATCCAGAGTATCTGAAGAATGAACCGTCTGTTCTGCTTGTTGATATTGGTGGCTGGACCGTTGACCTTATGAGGCTGGACAATGCTGTTCCGAATGCAGCAACGTGCAGGAGTCTGGAGCTTGGAGTGATCCGATGTATTGATGAGACTGCAGAACAAGTGCGTAGAAATACTGGATTGTCTGTAACAGAAACTCAAATTGAGCGTGTGCTTCGGGGGGAATCTTGCAGTATGGCAGAAGAGGCCAGACGGATCATACAGGAAAACGGACGGAAATATATAGAAAGAATACTGTCTGCGGTGACAGAATCAGGGTTTGATCTCCGGGCAGTACCAACCGTATTTATGGGTGGAGGCTCCGCAATTTTAAAACGCCACGTGACCGCACAGGACGCGATTTGCCGCCCCGTTTTTATAGAGGACGTCTATGCCAACGCAACAGGGTATGAACGGATTGTAGAGCAGATGTGGGCGAGATGACACGCCCTGTGTATTCGTTTCGCCCGAACCTGAAAAATCCAGAACACCAGAGGGCGTGGGAGAAATTTCAAAGTGTTCCAGAAGGGCAGAAAAGCCAGTATCTGGTTCAGGCAATTCTGGAAAAAGAAAATCGAAAATGGCTGGAAGAAGTCATTCAAAAGACGATAAAAGAAAGTGTTCGGGAATTGGAGATATGTGGCACTACGGAACAATTGAAAACGAAACCATCATCGGAAGAAATACCAGATCAGATGATGGATTTTTTATCTCAAATGGAAAATTTGTAAAGGGGGGGTGAGGCCTATGATTGCACGATACATACATTGTTGGATCTGCTAGGGGTAAGGCAAGAAATGCATCGATATCTTTGGTGAGTGTTGTGAATAGCTTTCCATGCGGCTTTGGAGTATGTTGTGTGTAGCGAAAGAGAAAGGAGAAAAGTTATGGCAGAGATGAAAAATATCTGCGGAAAGATCCCGATGGACTTACATGAGAAAGTAAGAGAAGAGATTGAACTCACAGAAAGCAGCACACAAAAATTTTTACAACAGGTCATTGAAGAACATTTCAACAGACTGGAAGGAAAAGGAGAAATAAGCATGGGAGCAGTAAGAACAGTAGCAGTACAGGTATCAGAGGAATTATTCCAGAGATTAAAAGTAGTCATCGGAAAGAACCACATGAAACAGAAGGACTTCTTAATTCAGATTATAGAAGAAGCACTGGAAAAGGCAGAGGCCGAATGGCAAAGCAAAGATCAGCCTGAAGAATCCGAACAGGCAACCGAAGAATTGGCAACCGAAGAAACTCAACCAGAAGAAATCACTGAACCGGAAGGAGAATGCGAACCGGAAGGGGAAAGCGAACCGGAAGAAGAAACCAAAGCAGAAGAACCAACAGAATGGTAACCAATTGATACAGAATAACGAAGGGCGGTATGAGAAATCATGCCGCTTGTTTTTATCAGCAAAAAGGAGGTTGATAGCCGCAACCATTCAATTTTTTGATCTCTTTAGCGGAATCGGGGGATTCCGTGAAGGCTTAAGACGGGCAGGAAACTTTGTCTGTGTCGGACATTGTGAGGTGGATACTTATGCGGATAAGAACTACCGATTGCTGTTTGACACAGAAGGGGAGTGGTATTGTAGTGATGCAAGAACAATTGAACCAAAACGAATGCCAGATTTTGATTTACTCTGTGCAGGATTTCCTTGCCAGGCATTCTCTATCGCCGGAAAGCGAGAAGGATTTGCTGACGCAAGAGGAACTCTCTTTTTTGAAATTGCCCGGATTCTTGAAGCTAAAAGACCCTCGTATTTTATCCTTGAAAATGTTCCCGGTTTGTTATCGCATGACAAAGGCCGGACGTTTTGCACCATCCTCAGTACGCTTTCTGAACTGGGGTACCATGTCGAATGGAAAGTGCTTAACAGCAAGGATTTCGGAGTCCCCCAAGCAAGAAAACGGGTGTATATTGTCGGATATCTTGATTTCCGATGTGCCGGAAAAGTATTACCTGAACCAGAAACAAATGGAGCAGCTCTTGTTCAAATCCGGGCAGGAAGCCAGGGAAAAAGAGTTTACAGTCCCAAAGGATTAAGCTGTACCCTGACATCACAAGCCGGAGGAATGGGTGGAAAGACAGGATTATATGATGTGGGTGTTCCGATTAAAGAAAATACAAAGCTCGGTTACAAACTTGCAAGAGAGGGTGATAGCATCGATTTAGGCTATGCGAATCTCAACAGCAGGAGAGGAAGAGTCGGACATCAGATCGCACATACCCTGACTACAGGTATTCAACAGGGAACACTTCATTTTGTAGATTTGTCTCCGCCACCACTGGTAACTGAAGAATGCAGAAGTCTTAATACCCGACAATGCGGAATCCATAAATACAAAGGAGAATGTTCTGGTGTATTAAGGGAAGAAGGGGCAAGAGCAGTCCTTACACCAGCCAAAGAAAATGTCCGTCAGAATGGCAGACGTATGAAAAATCCAGAAGAACCGATGTTCACAATTACTGCAACCGATCGTCATGGCATCTTGTATCACGGAAGAATAAGAAGATTGGTTCCAAGGGAGTGTCTGCGTCTGCAAGGATATTACGACTGGCAGATTGATAAGATCATAGACTGTACTTCTGACGCACAACTCTATAAACAGGCCGGGAATGGAGTGACTGTTAATGTTATCGAGGCAATTGGAAGATTGTTGCAAAAGGCAGACTCCGAACTGAACGCACTGGAAGTGTCTGAGAAAGGAACCCATCAAGCATGATTGGTATAAAAGACCAGTACTTTGGCACAGAAATCGAGATGACAGGAATTACCAGACAACGTGCTGCAGAAGTTGTTGCTGAAATGTTTGGAACAGAAGCATATTATGACGGCACGACTTACGGAATCTGGTCAGTGATAGATTTGGAAGGAAAAAAGTGGAAATTTATGTCTGATGGGAGCATTATACACAACGGAAAGTATACGGTCGAACTGTAGACGCAGGCAGAGAATATTCAACAGAAATGGTATCTCCGAAATTATCCTATGATGAAATGGGAAAGTTACAGGAAGTAGTACGATGTCTGCGACAGCATGGAGGTTTTGTAAATGAGTCCTGTGGTCAGCATGTTCATGTAGATGCATCGAATCATACACCGCAGAGTCTGAAAAATGCACTGACAATTATGTATGCAAAGGAAGATATCCTGTTCAAAGCACTGAAAGTGCAGGAGAGAAGAGCAAATAGTTATTGTCAGAGGGTGCGACCGGAGGTATTGGAGAAAATCCGAAAAATACCAAATAAATCAATCACAATGGACCGAGTAAGAAATGTCTGGTATGGAGGCATGGATGGAAGTCATACCCATTATGATCATACCCGTTATTATGCTCTGAATCTTCATGCTGTGTTTTCCAAGGGAACTTTGGAATGGCGTTGTTTTGAAAGCACACTACATGCAGGAAAGGTGAGAGCAAATATTACACTGGCATTAGCCATTTCCGCACAGGCAATCAATCAGAGATCGACACAGATGAAAAAGACACTGATATCAGAAAACCCGGCATTTACATTTCGTACATTTTTATTGAGACTTGGGTTAATTGGAGACGAATATAAAAATGTTCGAAAACATCTGCTGGCAAATCTGGATGGTGATCTTGCGTGGAGATATGATAAAAGCACGTATGAGTGTCTGAAGAAAAATCAAAGGACAGAAGGAGTCAGATAGAGGTGAGAAAAAATGAAAGATAGATATTACTTCGCTTATGGCAGCAACATGAATCTGGAGCAGATGAAGTACAGGTGTCCGGCTGCGGAAGTTGTGGAAAACGTCCGGCTTGAAAATTATCGGCTGGCATTTCGGGGAAGGGCTCCGGGCAATGGGGTAGCAACGGTTCTGCCGGAAAAAGGAAGCTATGTCGAAGGAGTCTTATGGAAAATCACAGAAGCGTGTGAGAAGAGTCTGGATTTTTATGAAGGATTCCCAAGTTTTTATGGGAAAGAATCGATTCGGGTAAAAAATCAGGATGGTGTGGAGAAAGAAGTGTTTGTATATATGATGAACGCTCCGCACAAAGATGTTCCGGCAAAGCCATCGAAATTTTATCTGGATGGAATTCTGGAAGGATGTAAGGATAACCAGATTCCAACGGAGTCTGTCATGGAAGCGGTAAAACGTACCAGACAGGAAGTAAAAAAAGAAAAAAATCGATATGCAAGATAAAACGTACCGCAGAGGAAACATCTTCTGCGGTATTTTACTGAAAAAATCTATTTATAATAGGAAGGAAAAGCACATGAAGGTTAGAAAATTAAAGACCAGAATTGCTGCTTTTGGACTGGCTGTCCTGATGGGCATCAGTACCTTGAGCAGTGCGAATGCGTTTGCGGCCGAACAGACAGGCTCGGAACAGCAGACGGAAGTACAGGCATCTGAACAGGCGGTAACAAGCCAGAAAGATACATCAGTTACAGCAGATGATATCACAAAAGCAGTTTCAGATGATACATTTGCAGTGGAAACCAGTATGGAAGGAATCCATTATGATGCAGAAAAAGAAGATGTTACGCTTGTAAGTATCAAAGATGAGAATGGTGGAGAGTATCATTCAGACAAAGCAGGAACATATATTGCCACTTATATGGTCGTTCCAAAAGATAAGAGTGACAGCTATACCATCACCCGTAAAGTGACTCTGACGGATACCGAAGGACAGGCACATTCCGAAGAAAATGGTGGAGAGAAACAGAAGTCAGATACAGAATCTGAAGATGATTCGGATTCGCCTGTGCAGAACTACACAGATGTAGAAATTGAAACATCCGAAGAAGATGCATCTGCACAGGCAATCAAAGAACTGAAAGAGGACATCGAAGAGGGAAATGTGATGGTATTGTCTGCGGCTGAAAGAGCTACAAGCAGCGGTTCCACAGTTACATTGACAAAGGGGAGAACTATTTATTATCCAAGTTATATTGGAAATTATCTTACTTGCCTGTTTACAGTCAATGGAAAAATTGCATACTGCCTTCAGTCCCAGAAAGCATCCCCACCGAGTGGAAGTTATGTAGCACAGGTACTGGACAGCAATAAAAATCTGCAGAAAGTCCTTTATTATGGTTATGGCGGGGCAGGAGATCTGACAGGAAGTTATCTGTCTGGAAAAACGGAAGATGAAAAGTATGTGTATACACACATTGCAGCCAGCTATGCTTATGCAGGAGAAGCCGGATTTACAGGGTGTAATTATAATGACCTTGTAAATGCAGGGGTTATCGCATATATCAATTATCTGTTTGGACAGGAAGAACCGCCAAAAGGTGAACTGAGCCTTTCAAGCACAAAGCTGAATGCAGTACGGGATGGAAACATCCAGAAAACACCAAATATCACACTGTCTGGAGATCACAGAAACTATGTGACACTGAGTGTACCAGAAAATGTGACAGCACATAATCTTTCCAAAGGAACAAGTGTTACAAATGGAAAAATCCAGATTTATGGTGGAGATACATTCTATCTGTCCGCAGATTTATTACTGACAGGCAGTTATGCTTCCGGCAACTTATATGGTTCTGTCGGAAAGACATGGAGAACACTGGTGTTGACAACCGGAGATTCCAAGCAGGATATCGGTGTATTTGAAAGCGAAACAGCAGCGCCGGTAAGCTTCAGTGTACAGTGGCTGAATATGACACGCATTGAACTTATGAAGAAAGATGTCAATACACAGAATCCACTGTCAGGAGCAGTTTATGGTATTTATACTGATAAGAAGTGTGAAAATCTGCTGATGACAATGTCAGCAACCGGAACAGACGGAAAAGCAGTCAGCGATTATTTTGATTCTGCACTGAAAACAGTGTACGTGAAAGAGATCACTGCTCCGACAGGATACAAACTGAATACAGAAGTATATAAAGTGGCTGTTACTGCCGGAAAGACAATGACTGTAACAGCAACAGATGAGAGAGTCACCGGAAAGGTGAAAATCGCAAAGATCGATAAAGAAACACTTGCATTTAAAGCGCAGGGGGACAGTGTTCTTCGTGGTGCTGTGTATGGTCTGTATGCAAAAGAGGACATCGTGCATCCGGATGGCACAACAGGGGTTCTGTATAAACAGGACAGCCTGATTGCACAGGGAGTCATCGGAGATGACGGAACACTGGAATTTTCAGAATTATACCTTGGAGAAATGTATGTAAAAGAGATCACTCCACCGGAAGGATATACACTGGATACTACCAAATACGAGGTATCAGTAACTTATGAAGGTCAGGATGTTGCCGAAGTGACAAGAGACCTTACGGTAAAAGAGCAGGTAAAGAAACAGGCATTCCAGTTAATCAAAATCAGTGAAGATGGAGAGCAGACAGAAACAGACCTGGTTGCAGGAGCAGGATTTAAGGTATATCTGATCAGCGACCTGACACAGGTAAAAAATGGAAAACTGAAGCCAGCCAATGGAGAAAGCTATACAGCAAGCGATTTCAAAAATTATGACTTCAGCAAAGAGCAGGTTGCAGTTACTTACGAGAATGGAACAGCCGTACCAGTACCAGAACTGATCACGGATACAAAAGGATATGCAGTCAGCCCGGAACTGCCGTATGGAAGTTATGTTGTAGTGGAAAGTACTACCCCTGAGAATTTGAAAACCATTGATCCATTTGTTGTAAATGTGGAAAATGACAGCAGAGAGCCAATGCAGTGGAGAGTATTTGATGACCGCCCGTTTGAATTTTTGCTGAAAATTGTAAAGAAGGATGCACAGACTGGAAATACTGTTTTAAAGGCTGGTGCTTCTTATAAGATTTACGATGTGACAAATAAGAAATATGTGGAACAGGTTGTTCAGTATCCGAAGAAAGAAAAGATCAGTGTATTCGAAACAAACGAGGAAGGATATCTGATCACACCGCAGGAACTGAAGTGCTCTACCTACCGAATCGAAGAAGTGAAAGCACCGGAAGGATTTGTAAGACAGGGAAGCGAGGAGTCCCTGTATGATGGAACAACGATTATTTCACCATTAGAACAGACTACAAAAGGAACATATAAAGAAAATCCACAGAGTGGTATTGTAATTACAGTATCCTCAAACACTGCACATCAGATTGATCCAGATACAGGAGCTGCGATTGTAGAGGTAGAACAGAAAAACGATGAACAGGTAGGAAGCCTGCTCCTGACGAAAAAGGGAGAACAGCTTACCGAAGTAACCGGAGATTCTGTTCTGGCAAAAGTAAAAGCACTGGTTTCAAAAGTAAGAAATGCCGTATCTGGAAAAGAAGAAACAGGTATTTATAAAGGCTTTAAATATGAAGAAACCGGAGTAGAAGGCGCTGAATTCGAAATATATGCCAAAGATACCATCTATTCACCGGACGGAGCAAAGGACGAAGCAGGAAATCCAGTTGTCCGATATGAGAAAGATGACCTGGTAGCCAAACTGACTACAGATGAAAATGGAACAGCAGTTATCAACAATCTGCCACTGGGAACGTATTATCTGAAAGAAGTTGTAGCAGGAGAGAATTTTGTCCTAAATACAGAACAGAAAGAATTTACCCTGACAGCAGAGGATGATACACAGGCAGTTGTTTATGAAGGCGTTACCTATAAAAATGAAAGACAGAAAGTTTTCGTATCAGTAGAAAAGAAAGATTCTGTCACAGGCGAAAAGCTGGAAGGTGTTATTTTTGGACTGTATGCTGCAGAAGATATTCTTTCTAATCAGGGAGAGGTTCTCGTAGAGAAAGATACCTTGCTGGAAAAGAAAGCAACGGATGCAAAGGGAACACTTACTTTCGACAGTGATCTTCCACATGGAAAATACTATGTCAAAGAGGAAGTCAGAAAAGCTGGATATCTTCCAAATGAGGAAGTATGGAATGTAGATGCAACTTACGAAAATCAGAATCTTGCAAAGATTGAACTGAACAAAGAAGTTGAGAATCAGCCGACAGAAACACGCATTACAAAAACAGATGCAACTACCGGAAATGAGCTGGAAGGAGCCAAACTGCAGGTCATTGATAAAGACGGAAATGTTGTGGAAGAATGGGTAAGCAGTAAGGAAGAACATGTCATTTACGGACTGCCGGAAGGAAGTTATACCTTACATGAGGAACTGGCTCCTTATGAAGATGGCTATGTGTCTGCCAGCGATGTGATGTTTGAAGTCAAAGAAGATGGCAGTGTGACAAAGGTTGAGATGAAAGATGAATATTCCAAAGTGGAAATTTCAAAAACAGACCTTACAACCGGAAAAGAACTGGAAGGGGCAAAGCTTCAGATTATCCGCAAAGACGGAACTGTTCTGGAAGAGTGGATTACAGATGGAAAACCACATTCCGTTGAAAAACTCCCAGTCAATGAAGAACTTACTCTGCGTGAGATCACAGCACCGGATGGTTACGAGATTGCGGAAGATGTCACATTTACATTGAAAGATACAATGGAAGTCCAGAAAGTAGAAATGAAAGATGCCAGAACACCGGAGAAAACAACAGAAAAAACAAATGCACCAAAAACAGGTGATAACCAGAAAATATGGGCGTTTGTTCTGCTTGCACTGGCATCTGCTGGAACAGCTACAGGAGTGACTGTATACCGCAGAAAGAAGTCAAAAATGACAGACAACAAAAAAGAAACAGAAGAAAAATAAAATAAGAATTACAGGATAAACCAATCTGACAGGGCAGGAGATGTGCATAAAGCAGCTTCTGCCCTGTCTGTATATAAGGAGAAGAATGATGAGACGTTTTTATACAGCAGAATCAGTAACAGAAGGACACCCAGACAAAGTATGCGATCAGATAGCAGATGCAATCTTAGATGAATGTCTGCGTTACGATCCATCTTCGAGAGTGGCGTGTGAAGTCCTTGCTACAAGAGGAAATGTGTTTGTAGCAGGAGAAATCACCAGCGGATATGAACCACCAGTGTTTGATGTGATCCGAAAAGTTTTAGAAGAGTGTGGATATTGTACAGATGGGATAGAAATGGATACGTTTGTACACCAGCAGAGTCCAGATATTGCGAAAGCAGTGAGTGTGTCGAAAGAATTTCGGGATAATATCGGCGCAAAATTAAGAGATAGAAGCAGGGGAGCTGGAGATCAGGGTGTTATGGTCGGATATGCGTGTGATGATACTCCGCAGCTTATGCCAATGCCGACTGTTCTGGCACACCGGATCACACGTGAACTTTCGGCTTGCAGAAGAAGCGGATATATCAAAGATATCTTTTCGGATGGAAAAGCACAGGTAACCGTAGAATATGAAGATGGAAAACCAGTGAGACTGGAAAGTGTTGTTGTTTCCTGCCAGCATGGTGCAGAAAAGAGCCTGAAGAAGTTAGATGCCGAGATTAGAGAGAAAGTGCTTCGCTCAGCACTCAGATTACTGCCGCCGGATGAGGATACGAAGATTCTGATTAATCCGTCAGGAAAATTTGTGTGTGGAGGGTTTGATGCAGATACCGGACTGACGGGGAGAAAGCTGATGGTGGATACTTATGGCAGTATGATTCCGCATGGCGGCGGTGCATTTTCGGGAAAGGACTGTTCGAAAGTAGACCGTTCGGCGGCTTATATGGCAAGGTATATCGCCAAAAATATAGTAGCTGCTGAGTTTGCAAGCAAGTGTCAGGTGTCTCTGGCTTATGCAATCGGAGTAGCAGAACCGGTTATGATTGAGGTAGATACCTTTGGTACAGGAAAAGTGTGTGCAGATGATTGTCTGGCGGCAGCAATCCCACTGGTGTTTGGAGTGACACCCGTTCAGATCATGGAATCCCTTCGATTGAATCGTCCGATTTTCCGGCAGACGGCAGTTTTTGGTCATTTTGGAAGAAAGGAGTTTCCTTGGGAGCGGACAGATAAGGTACTGGCTCTTCAGGATACGATTCTGTAATGCCTTGGGTAACAGAAGAAGAGATTCAGGCAGCAAAAAATATGACTGCGTATGAGTATTTGCGAACACATCAGGCACAGAGACTGCAAAAGACAAGAACCAGAAATGAATGGCAGTTGACGGACCATGACAGTTTTAAAATCAATGAATTGTCGAGTAAATGGCATTGGAAATCCAGAGATATCGGGGGAGTGTCTGCACTGCGGTTCCTGATTGAAGTGGATGGAATGAAATTTACAGATGCTGTAAAACTGCTGTGCGAAGAGAGTCCGTCTTTTATTCCGACACAGTCTGCCGAAAAGGAAAAACCACTATTTAAACTGCCGGAGAGATATTGTAATTGCAGACGAATCAGGGCTTATTTAAACCACAGAGGAATCAGCGATGAAGTGATCACATATTGTATTTCACATGAAATCCTTTATGAAAGTGTCCCGTACCATAACGCAGTTTTTGTTGGGAAAGATGAATCCAGAAAAGCAAGATATGCATTCCTGCGAGGAATCTATGAAAAAAACGGGAAGGGATTCAAGATGGAGCAGACCGGGAGTGAAAAAAAGTACAGCTTTTGCATTCCACCTGAAAGAGAAACAAAGCGAGTTGCCGTATATGAAGCGTGTATTGATGCATTGGCACACATGACACTGGAAGAAGGAAAGAGGGATAAATATCGTCTTTCCCTTGGGGGAATCGCTGCTCCGAAAGAAAACGCACTGATACAGAGTGAACGTTTTAAAAAGCCGCCGGACGCACTGGAAGAGTTTCTGAAGAACCATCCGGAAATCAAAGAAATTGAAATATGCACCGATAATGACTTTGCCGGGAGATGGGCGAAAGAACAGATGAAAAAACATTACGAGGGAACGTATCAGATTATCTGCAATCTGCCGGAAAAAGAAGGGGAAGATTATGCAGACCTTGCGAAAGAAAAAAAGCAGGCAAATAAATGCAGGGACAGACCATTGGAAAGAAGGTGATAGAGAATGGAAGAAAAAGGAACGATGCACGTACATCTGTTGACGGAGCTGACTGGAAATCTTTATTCAGAAGAATCCGAATGGGAAGAAGAGTGGTCGGAGAGTGATGAATATGGAATGCCATTAGATGGAACAGAACTTGCCGATTATGAAGAAGTCATCCGAGAAGAACTGGAACGCTATGGGGAAGATGATCTCATGCAGTATTTTGACGGAAGTGAGTCCATTCAGGAAAAGATACAAAGTGCAGTTGTTACGATAGAAAACAAAGACGGAATCCTGTACGGCTGTACCAAACTGGAATTAAATGAATTTTTAAGTCAGGAAGAACTACAGGAATTCACCGAATACATTACAGGGCAGTACAGTGACGGGTGGGGTGAAGGATTTGAACAGAGGGATATCAAGGTAGATGGTGGAACGATGAATGTGCATTTTTGGCATCCTAATATGGAACAGCCGAAAATGTATGAAAAGAAAACAGAGCAGATTCCGACAAAGCCTGAGAAACAACGTCCCAAGTTACAGCTCCTTGGACATGATGGGAATATTTTTTCCATTATGGGCGATGCCTCAACTCTTTTGAAAAAGAATAAACAGACAGCAGAAGCAAAAGAAATGCGTAAAAGGGTATTGGAAAGTGGGGACTATTACAAAGCACTTTTGATTATCAGCGAATATGTAGAAACTGAGTTGAGTCCGCCGCCCAAAGAAAATAAAAAGACAAAGAAGAAAAATCAGCCGGAACGCTGAGAAAAGAAAGGATGATGCCTATGACAAATGGCCTGAGTTTGGAAGAACTTATGAAAGAGGGAACATACCCGGAGGAATATACTGAAGGGGAAAACTGGAAAATATTACATGGAGATACATTAAAACTGGTCAAAGCATTCCAGCCGGGAATCTTTGATGCAGTTATTACCGATCCGCCGTATGCATCCGGTGGAACAAAACAGAATGAAAGAAATCGTACTACAAATCAGAAATACAGCAGTATGAGTGCTGCCAATGCACTTCCGGATTTCGATGGGGATAACAAAGACCAGAGATCTTGGACGCACTGGATGGCTGAATGGCTCTATGATGTGCGGAAAGCCTGCAAGAAAGGTGCTCCGATCTGTCTGTTCATTGACTGGCGTCAGTATCCATCGATTACCGATGCATTGCAGTGGGCAGGATGGATCTGGCGAGGAACAGCGGTGTGGGATAAGGGAAACTCCCGTCCACAGAAAGGCCGTTTCCGCCAGCAGGCTGAATATATTGTGTGGGGCAGTAACGGACCGATGCCGATCAACCGTCCGGTATCTTGTCTGCCGGGCGTCTTCCGATATGGCAATCCGCAGAACCGGATTCATGTGACAGAGAAACCGTTGCAGCTTATGAAAGATGTTATCCAGATTTGTGAACCGAGAGGGCTGATCCTGGACCCGTTTGTCGGAGCAGGAACAACTGTCCTTGCAGCGGTTATGACAGGTTATCGTGCAGTGGGAATTGAGGTAACAGATGCCTACTACAAACTGGGAAGTGACAGAGTGAAAATTGCATTAGAAGCAGAGCAGAAAGAGGATGAAAAGTAGCCGGGATGTCCAATTGGACATCTTGTTTTTTATAGAGAAAATGAGTGGCATCCAACTGGATGCAGGAAGGAGATGGAGCGTATGGAACAGGCGCTGGCTTATGTGTGCTGTTCAGCAGAAGAAAGCCGGGTAAAAGTGCAGAAATATTGCAGAAAAATCTATGAACTTGGGTATGTACCAATCTGTCCGAGATTTGTATTCTCACCATTCTTGGAAGAGTCTGATGCAGAAGATATGCAGGGATATGGAAGAATGTCCCATATCCTTTTACGGAGATGCCGGATGGTAGTCGTATGTGGGAAAGAAGTGACAGGAACAATGAATACCGAAATCAGTATGGCAGACAGACTCCATATCATTTGTACGACACTTGATGGACTGGTACAGATAAAAGAATCAAAATAAATCAGAATCGAGTCAATCCGGTGCTACAGAAACTGGCGGTACTCGTTTTGCAAGCATAGCGTTTGGATATCCAAACGCACTTTGGGGAGAACCCCAATC
>ERZ1027069.596-NODE-596-length-16927-cov-8.090920_pt1 | contig 16927 bp, 9 predicted proteins | sample MGYA00519281_ERZ1027069 | MGnify/ENA primary metagenome ERZ1027069 (study PRJEB26926, sample SAMN06164836) | human gut metagenome | biome: ENVO:00009003; feature: ENVO:2100002; material: ENVO:00002003 | host: Homo sapiens | place: USA | collected 2012 ... | reverse complement strand
CCAATACATTTGGATTCGGTGGTCACAATGCGTGCGTTATCTTCAAGAAATACGCTGAGTAAAATCGTGTTACGTAACCAAATAGATAAGATAAGACTCCTGTTCCGCAAAGACAGAGAGTCTTATCTTTGTTTTTACCGGATACTCGGATTTTATCCGCACAATATCCAGATCTACGAACAAGCGCTCCTGCATAAGTCATCTGCCGTCCGCTCCGAGAAGGGACGTCCGCTGAACAACGAGCGACTGGAGTTTTTGGGTGACGCCATCCTCGACGCCATCGTAGGAGATATTGTCTATAAACGTTTCGAAGGAAAACGGGAAGGTTTCCTGACAAACACACGTTCCAAGATCGTACAACGGGAGACTTTGAACAAGTTAGCCGTGGAGATCGGTCTGGACAAACTTATCAAATATTCTACCCGCTCCTCTTCCCACAACAGTTATATGTACGGGAATGCTTTCGAAGCATTTATCGGAGCCATTTATCTGGATCAGGGGTATGAACGTTGCAAGCAGTTTATGGAGCAGCGGATCATCAACCGTTATATTGATCTGGACAAAATCTCCCGCAAAGAGGTCAACTTCAAGTCCAAGCTTATCGAATGGAGCCAGAAGAACAAGATGGAGGTTTCCTTTGAGTTGATCGAGCAGTTCCTCGACCATGACAGTAATCCCGTTTTCCAGACAGAGGTTCGTATCGAAGGGCTTCCTGCCGGAACCGGTACGGGCTATTCCAAAAAAGAGTCTCAGCAGAATGCCGCACAAATGGCTATCAAGAAGGTGAAAGACCAGACATTCATGGATACAGTCAACGAAGCGAAGTCGCAGCATTCGATGCCGTCAGAAGTGGACACAGAGTTGGTTGAGCCCGAATTGACTGAGTCGGAAGCCATGGAACCGGATACCTTGGAGACCGAAACACCGGAAGTGGAAACGGCTGCAAATGAAGTCGAAACGACTGTTAATGAGATCGAAGCAACAGAAACTGAAAAGGCATGATGCCTCCAACTACTATCCTAACGATAAAAGAGTAAATTATAAGTTAACCGAAACAAATCCCCATGCGGCGGCCTTGAATTACTAAATCGTGATCTTCAGTTACCAACTTCAATTTACCGGCCACTTCTTCAAGAGGGATGGATGAAATGTCATCTCCTTTTAAAGCAATCATACGCCCGAATTGCCCGTTAGCAATCAATTCTGTCGCGTGTCCTCCCATGCGGGTAGACAGGTTACGGTCGAAAGGAGTAGGCGAACCGCCACGCTGAATATATCCCAATACAGTTTCACGTGTTTCGATACCCGTTTCATATTCTATTTCCTGTGCGATGTATTCCGCAGCACGTTTCCGGCCATCCGTCAAGATGCCTTCTGCCACCACTACAATGGAATAGGGTTTGCCTTTTTTCAGTCTTTCGAGGATTGTATTTCCTATATTCTTGATGTTGTAAGGGATTTCGGGGACAAGAATGACGTCGCCGCCACCTGCCATGCCCGAATACAGGGCAATCCAGCCGGCTTTATGCCCCATCACTTCAATAACCATCACTCTTTTGTGCGAACTGGCGGTAGAATGCAAGCGGTCGATGGCGTCCGTAGCGATGCTCACGGCAGAGTCAAATCCAAAGGAAATATCCGTTCCCCAAATATCATTATCAATAGTTTTGGGGACCGATACGATGTTGACGCCCATTGCGGCAAATTTAGCGGCAGTTTTCTGCGTTCCGTTTCCTCCGATGCAGACGACACAATCCAGTCCCATTTCCTGAATATTCTGAAGAATCAGTGCCGGCTTGTCGACATCCGAGACAACGCCTCCTTTTTTAAAAGGTTTCTCGCGCGAAGTACCCAACATCGTACCCCCTTGGTTCAACAATCCGGATAAGGATTTATCAGTAAAGGATTCGATGTCTTTTGTCAGCAAACCTTGAAAACCACTATGAATTCCTATTACTTCCATCCCATAGTGATTGATGGCAGTTTTGCACACGCCACGGATAGTGGCATTTATACCGGGGCAGTCTCCTCCGGAAGTCAGGATTCCAATTCTCATTGTCGTTTTTTTTAGTCAGAAACTCGGGATTCAAGAAAAGTCGCCAAATTTTAACGATTATTTCCGTCGTAAAGATAGAAAAAAAAGATAAATAAGGTTACTTTTGCACGACTAAACATTATTATGTTAAAGCAGAAATGAATATTACAAAGATTATTAGTAAGACTTTCGATTCCCGTTTAAAACAAATAGACCTTTATGCTAGTCAGGCTAGTGAGATACAGCACCGTGTGCTGAGTCGCTTAGTGAACCAAGCTGCACAGACAGAGTGGGGAAAAAAGTACGACTACGCCTCCATCCGTAGCTATGAGGATTTCAGAAACCGCCTTCCAATACAGACTTATGAGGAAATAAAGCCTTATGTAGAACGCTTGCGGGCGGGGGAACAGAATCTGCTTTGGCCATCGGAAATACGCTGGTTTGCCAAATCATCCGGAACGACCAATGATAAAAGCAAATTCCTGCCTGTCAGCAAAGAAGCTCTGGAAGACATTCACTATAGAGGCGGTAAAGATGCTGCGGCACTCTACTTCCGCATCAATCCGGACAGTCACTTTTTCTCGGGAAAAGGGTTGATTCTGGGAGGCAGCCATAGTCCGAACCTCAACTCCAACCATAGTTTGGTGGGAGACTTGTCGGCGATTCTGATTCAGAACGTCAATCCGTTAATCAATTTCATTCGTGTGCCGAGCAAGAAAATCGCTTTGATGAGCGAATGGGAAACCAAAATAGAAGCAATAGCCAACAGTACTATTCCGGTCAATGTGACCAGTTTGTCCGGTGTACCCTCATGGATGCTGGTACTTATCAAGCGTATTCTCGAAAAGACCGGCAAACAAACTCTGGAGGAAGTGTGGCCGAATCTGGAAGTATTCTTCCACGGCGGAGTGGCTTTCACCCCTTATCGTGAGCAGTACAAACAGGTGATTCACTCAAAGAAGATGCATTATGTAGAGACCTACAACGCTTCCGAAGGGTACTTTGGTACGCAGAACGATCTTTCAGACCCTGCCATGTTGCTGATGATCGACTACGGTATTTTCTACGAGTTCATTCCATTGGAAGAAGTCGATAAGGAAAATCCACGCGCTTACTGCCTCGAAGAGGTGGAGCTTAACAAGAATTACGCAATGGTGATTTCTACGTCCTGCGGATTGTGGCGATACATGATCGGTGATACGGTGAAGTTTACCAGCAAGAACCCATATAAGTTCGTCATCACAGGACGTACGAAGCATTTCATCAATGCTTTTGGAGAAGAACTGATTGTAGATAATGCCGAAAAAGGCTTAGCTAAGGCTTGTGCCGAGACAGGTGCACAGGTGAGCGAATACTCTGCCGCACCGGTATTTATGGACGAACATGCCAAATGCCGTCATCAATGGCTGATAGAATTTGCCAAGATGCCGGATTCCGTAGAGAAATTTGCCGCAATACTTGATGCTACATTGAAAGAAGTAAATTCGGACTATGAGGCGAAGCGTTGGAAAGATATTGCTCTGCAACCACTGGAAGTCATCGTTGCGCGTCCGGGATTGTTCCATGACTGGCTGGCACAGAAGGGAAAATTAGGCGGACAGCACAAAGTGCCCAGATTAAGCAATACACGCGAGTATATAGAGTCAATGCTGGTGCTGAACAACGAATAAAGTTATCCGAACAAATTAAATCATTATATGACAGAAAGTATCCTACAGTGTACATAATATGCACTGTGGGACTTTTTTTGTATCACCAGCTTGCAACTGGTATCTGCAACGCTATAAGCAACAGATAAAGAATAAAATGAGTCGATTCTGTTGCAGATGGCAGATGATTTTTACTTTTTCAAACTTTATAGAGACTGAAGCAATGATTCTTCTACAATGATTCCACCGCCTAACAACAAGCCATCTTTATAGAAGGCAGCAGCCTGCCCGGATGCGATTGCCGTCAACGGTTCGTGAAGTTGTACATGCAGGAAGTTATCCGTTGTAACTGTCACAGTACAATGATTTTCCTGTTTCCGATAGCGAATCTTCACAATGATATCCGCATGCCCTAACAAACGTTCCCGATTAACAATATTCCAATCTTTAAGGAACATCTCCGTTTTCTCCAAAGCCTGTAGGGAAGCGAGTACTACTTCATTCTTTTCCGGGCGAATTTCCTTCACAAAGACGGCACGATTCAAATGAATGCCCAAGCCACGCCGCTGTCCGACGGTATAAAAAGGATAGCCCTCATGCCAGGCTATAAAATCTCCCTTTTCATCGACGAATCGTCCACGTCTGACTTCCGTTGACCAAGTCTGACCTGCACTGACCTGGGGCTGACCTACGCTGACCTGTGGCTGACAATTGCTGACCAACCACTTTTTCAGAAAGCTTCGATAATCCATCGGGCAAAAGCAAACGCCCAGACTGTCCCTTTTCACCGCCACTTTCTGAAATCCCCGTTCAGCAGCAAAGGCACGTGCTTCCACTTTGGTAATATCTCCCATCGGAAGCAACATTCTCCAAAGAATATCCTGTTTGAGTCCCCATAAGAAAAAGGTCTGATCCTTGTCCGAATCGGCTGCGTAAGTTATATAATAGGTATCATCCACCTTTACTTTCCGGACATAATGCCCTGTAGCAATATAAAAAATCCCCATTTCATCGGCAATTTTGGAAAGAAGAGGCCATTTCAGATAGTTATTGCACAATGTGCAGGGCACAGGAGTATGCCCCACCATATATTCATGCACAAAATACTCGATGATCTGTTCGCGGAATATCTCGCGGGCATCATACGTGATATGACGGATTCCCAAACGCTCTGCCAGATGGCGGGCATCTTCCAGATATTCGGTCGAGTCGTTCAACTCATAGAAACGGAAAGTAACTCCGGTCACCTCATATCCGGCTTCCAGCAATCGCATGGCAGCTACGGAACTGTCCGTACCGCCGCTCATTCCTAACAATACTCGTTTGTTTTCTTCCATCATGCTGCAAAATTAAGGATTTTCCCGTATCTTTGTTTGTTAAAGCCTAAAGAGAATGGAAGAGAAAGCAAATACCGGACAAGTTATCATCGTTTTAACCGAACATCTGACGTTCGGCACACTGCTGATTCCTTATATGGCAGAGAAATCTGACGACGGTACATACCAACTCATTGAACAGGCTTTTCACGCTTCACCCGAAGCAATCAGCCGGATGAACGAGGCGGAGCAACAAGCTATCGACATCGCCTCTCATTATACAGAGAAATATCTGATGGGAATCTATTCGCGCGAGAAAACAGTATCCCGTTTTCTGCGTAAATTATCCGAAGATCCGGAACGGGTAAAGAACAATATCCGCCCATTCATCGAGAAAAAGTTGCAGGAGATGCTGGCATTGATACGCCATCATAATCTCCCTCTGTATCAGAAACAGGTCGGAAGCAAACTGCTATATGCGCATCATGCCTATCATGTGCATCCTCATGACGTGGAAATCCGTTTTACGTTTCTTGCCGATGAGACCAATTTCCGCTACCAGCTACAATGCTATTATGACGGGCAGCCGCTCTCATTAAGTGAGCAGAAGCCTGTTATCGTGCTGACCTCCTCACCGTCTGCCCTTTTACTGGGAATGGAGCTGTACTTCTTTCCGCATATTGAGAGCGTACGCATTCTGCCCTTTACCAAGAAAAAGAAAATCAGCGTCCCTGCTTCCCAAATTGAGAAATATATCGATAACATCGTCATTCCGATAGCACGCTATCATGAAATTACGACTCAGGGACTGAATATCATTGAAGAGACGTATGCCTGCGAAGCTGTCCTGTCTCTTGAAGATACCATTTATGACGAACAGATGTTGCGGCTTAGCTTCCGTTATGGAGACCAGTCATTTACTCCCAACACCGTGACCGAAATGAAGAAGATCATTTACCGGAACGATTTCGGTGAGATATTCTTTTTTCGTCGGGATAGCGATGCCGAAGAAGAGAAGCTCCGGATGTTAACGGATTCCGGCTTGCAACGAGTCAGCGACGTTCATTTCAAGCTGTCGCCCGATGCGCCTGAAAAGACAATTACCGAATGGATCAGTACATATCGGGAGATGCTCCAACAGTCTTTTCTGCTGACAGGAAATATGGAGAATACCCCTTACTGTCTGGACGAAATCCGCATCGAACAGAGTTGTGATGATGAGCCCGACTGGTTTGAACTGCATATCACGGTAGTCATCGGCAATCTGCGAATCCCTTTCTCACGCTTCCGCAAGCACATCCTTGAAGAGAAAAGAGAATTTCTGTTACCGGACGGACGCATGATTCTTTTACCGGAAGAATGGTTCAGCAAATACGGAAACCTGTTGGAACTGGGCACCCAGACGGAGACGGGGATTCGTTTGAAACCGACCTTTGTCGGTGCCGTACAATCGGCTTTAGAAGAGAACGGACCTAAAAACCTGCCTTTCAAGAGAGAAATACGTAATGTTCCTGTTCCCCAAGGACTGAAAGCGGAACTACGACCCTATCAGCAGAAGGGATTCTCATGGATGGTGCAGCTGAACAAGCAAGGATTCGGCGGCTGCCTGGCAGATGATATGGGACTTGGAAAGACACTTCAGACGCTGACGCTGCTGCAATATATATACAAACCGCTTTCTCCCGGTGCGGTCACTGCTCCTACAAAGCCCGTATTTACAGAAAGCACAGCTTCCGACAATCAGCCGGACAAGGAATGTACTGCCGGCAATCCTCCCGCCAGAGAGCAGATAGCAGATGCCGAAGGACAATTCTCCTTATTCTCGTTCTCCTCCGAAGATGAACTGCTGCCGGACACACGGGAAATCAGAAAGAAAAACAGACCGAAAGAAGATGGTCACAGACAGGAACACGGAAAGAACTCCCGTAAACCTGCCACTCTGATCGTTGTCCCCACTTCCCTGCTCCACAACTGGCGAAGAGAGGCTAAACGCTTCACGACTCTTGCGATAGCGGAATATAACAGCAACACCGCATTTCCCAAAGGACATCCGGAGAAGTTCTTCAATCATTTCCATCTGATATTCACGACTTATGGGATGATGAGGAATAACATTGATATTCTCCACTCCTACACATTCGAATACATCGTACTTGATGAAAGTCAGAATATCAAGAACAATGATTCCCTTACTTTCCGTTCGGTCATCCAGTTGCAGGGCAAGCACCGGATTGCACTTACCGGTACGCCTATCGAGAACTCTCTCAAAGATTTGTGGGCACAGTTCCGTTTCCTGCAACCGGACCTATTAGGAGAAGAAAGCGCTTTTCATAAGCAATTTATCATTCCGATCCGACAAGGAAACGTCCGTATGGAGAAAAGGCTGCAACAGATCATCGCTCCGTTTATCCTTCGCAGAAGCAAAAGCGAGGTAGCGCCGGAACTTCCCCCGCTTACCGAAGAAACGATCTATTGCGCCATGTCCGAAAAGCAGAGTGAGAGCTACGAACAGGAGAAAAACAGCCTCCGCAACATATTACTCCAGCAACCCGAAAACAGAGACAGATACCATATGTTCAGCATCCTGAACGGTATCCTGCGTCTCCGTCAACTGGCTTGCCATCCGCAGCTTATCTTTCCTGACTTCGACGGGATATCGGGAAAAACGGAACAAATCATCGATACCTTTGACACACTAAGAAGTGAAGGACATAAGGTACTTATTTTTTCTTCCTTTGTCCGGCATCTGGAGATACTTGCCGAGGTATTCCGCCAACGGGGCTGGAAGTATGCTCTGCTGACCGGTTCCACCAACAACCGACCTTCCGAAATCGCCCATTTCACCGAGCAAAAGGATGTGCAGGCATTCCTTATTTCTTTGAAAGCAGGAGGAGTCGGTCTTAACCTTACACAAGCCGATTATGTATTTATCATTGATCCTTGGTGGAATCCTGCTGCCGAGTCACAAGCCATCGCCCGTGCACATCGTATCGGTCAGGATAAACAGGTTATCGCCTATCGTTTTATTACTCAGAACAGTATCGAAGAAAAGATTCTCCAACTACAGGAGGACAAGAGGAGGCTGGCAGAAACATTTATTACGGATAGTGAGGCACTGCCTGCACTGAGCAATGAGCAGTGGGCGGATTTGCTGAAATAACAATCAAACATCTCACTATTGCACCATAAAAGTGCATAATCTAAGCATATTTTAATTACCACGCACTTTGTAGTCATCCATTTTCTCCTATCTTTGCAACCCAAAACAATGCGACATGAAATACAAACTCATAGTGCTCGACCTCGACGGCACACTCACCAATTCTAAAAAGGAAATCTCTTCCCGCAACCGGGAAACGCTGATACGCATACAAGAACAAGGTATCCGTCTGGTACTTGCATCAGGGCGACCGACTTACGGCATTGTACCGCTCGCCAACGAGTTACGCATGAATGAGTTCGGCGGATTTATCCTGTCCTATAACGGTGGAGAGATCATCAACTGGGAAACCAAAGAAATGATGTACGAGAATGTACTGCCCAACGAAGTCGTTCCAGTACTCTACGAATGTGCCCGCACCAATCATCTAAGCATACTGACTTACGACGGAGCAGAAATAGTGACCGAAAACTCGCTGGATCCGTACGTACAAAAAGAAGCCTTCCTCAATAAAATGGCGATACGGGAAACAAACGACTTCCTGACTGACATCACCCTCCCGGTAGCCAAGTGCCTCATCGTCGGGGATGCCGGCAAGCTGATTCCTGTGGAATCCGAGCTTTGCATCCGCCTGCAAGGAAAGATCAATGTCTTCCGTTCGGAACCTTATTTCCTGGAGTTGGTTCCGCAAGGTATCGACAAGGCTTTATCCCTCAGCGTCCTGTTGGAAAATATAGGAATGACACGCGAAGAAGTGATAGCTATAGGCGATGGCTACAATGACCTGTCGATGATCAAATTCGCTGGTATGGGCATAGCGATGGGCAACGCGCAGGAGCCTGTGAAGAAGGCTGCCGACTACATTACACTGACTAATGACGAAGATGGGGTTGCGGAAGCGATAGAGAGAATCTTCAACGTCCCATAAGGCATTCTTCCTTCAGCAGATCAGACAAAATCCCTTGCAAGTTAAGTTGAAATCAATTATTTATTCTAACTTTGCACTTCCAATAGAACAAATATAAAATGTTATGGAACATCAACTTACCATTTACAACACGTTAGATAGAAAGAAAGAATTGTTCGTACCGCTTCACGCACCGCATGTAGGCATGTATGTATGCGGACCGACAGTGTACGGTGATGCTCACCTGGGACATGCCCGTCCCGCCATCACATTTGACGTACTCTTCCGTTATCTGACTCATTTAGGATATAAAGTACGCTATGTACGCAATATTACCGATGTCGGTCATCTGGAGCATGATGCTGACGAAGGAGAAGATAAGATTGCCAAGAAAGCCCGTCTCGAAGAATTGGAGCCTATGGAAGTTGTTCAGTATTACCTGAACCGCTATCATAAGGCAATGGAAGCACTGAATGTACTTTCTCCCAGCATCGAACCGCACGCTTCGGGTCACATTATCGAACAAATCCAGCTCGTACAGAAGATTCTGGACGCCGGATACGCTTACGAAAGCGAAGGTTCCGTCTACTTTGACGTAGCTAAATATAATAAGGACTATCATTACGGCAAACTCTCCGGCCGCAACCTCGACGACGTACTGAATACCACCCGCGACCTCGACGGACAAAGCGAAAAACGTAATCCCGCCGACTTCGCCCTCTGGAAAAAAGCGCAGCCGGAACACATTATGCGCTGGCCTTCGCCATGGAGCGACGGTTTCCCCGGATGGCATGCCGAATGTACCGCCATGGGACGCAAGTATCTGGGCGAGCACTTCGATATTCACGGAGGAGGAATGGACCTGATCTTCCCACATCATGAATGTGAGATCGCACAGTCGGTAGCTTCGCAAGGCGATGACATGGTTCACTACTGGATGCACAACAACATGATTACCATCAACGGTACGAAGATGGGTAAATCACTCGGCAACTTCATCACGCTGGATGAATTCTTCAACGGTACTCACAAGTTGCTGGCACAAGCCTACACTCCGATGACCATCCGTTTCTTCATCCTGCAAGCTCACTATCGCAGCACTGTAGACTTCAGTAACGAAGCATTGCAAGCTTCGGAAAAAGGGCTGCAACGTTTGATAGAAGCAATCGAAGGACTCGACAAGATCACTCCGGCCGCAACAACTTCGGAAGGTATCAACGTGAAAGAGCTGCGTGCTAAATGCTACGAAGCTATGAATGACGACTTGAATACTCCTATTGTCATCGCACAGCTTTTCGAAGGTGCCCGCATCATCAATAATATCAACGCAGGAAATGCAACGATCTCCGCAGAAGATCTGAAAGACCTGAAAGAAACTTTCCACCTGTTCTGCTTCGACATCATGGGGCTGAAAGAAGAAAAAGGTTCTTCCGATGGTCGCGAAGCCGCTTATGGCAAAGTCGTTGATATGCTTCTTGAACAACGCATGAAAGCAAAAGCCAACAAGGACTGGGCTACTTCCGACGAAATCCGTAATACATTGACTGCACTCGGATTTGAAGTGAAAGATACGAAAGATGGTTTCGAATGGAGATTAAACAAGTAATTCAAGTTCTCCCTAGCAAACTGTCTCATTAACCGCATATAAAACTGAGGGTCGATTCTTCGCTGAACCGACCCTCTTTCTTTCATAGAAACACAAACATCAATACCTATTTAAATTCTCTCTTCATTTATTTTCAAGAATCATTTCCACCGGTTGTCCATGCTGACAAGTTACATCCAGTATCGTATGGGCACCTTTATATTCAAGCTTTACATTCGCCGGTGTCTCCAAGAAACTCCAGCGTCCTTTCAGCTCTATTATTTTACGAATAGGGCGGCTCGGTTCTTTTGTCGTATACGTCTTTTCCGCAATATTCAAGTTTGGGTCACAGACGCTGAGACGAATCGCCTTTTTTCCCTCTGCCGCATACATGACCATCGTTTCCGCAGGAATGGAAGCAACCACCAGCTTATCGTCAGCAGACCGGTAATCTTCAAAAACAGCATATCCGGTTATACCCGTTTTCCTGTCATAGACAATATGCGCAGTCTGATCACGTTGCCATACTTCGTATGCAGGCGTTTTCTTCAGTTCATCCAAATCCGAAGCTGAAGGCTGAATCAGTACCATATATTCATAAGTAGCATTCTTCGGGGCGTTGCCATGTTCAATCCAGGCAGAAGAGAATGTTCCTTTAGTCTTTTCGCGGGTTTTCTCATGACGCGACTCCTGTTCGGCTATCTGTGAACGAAGGGTTCCGTCAACTACATGATAATAATTATCATAGCCGTCGTGCAACCAATAGTTATCCTTACCTGTCTTCTGCTCTTTGCCGTTAAATTTCGTCTGGAAGAGAGTGGTCTCCGTAGGATAGTCAGCATTGCTGTTCGTGATGCCTGTTCCGAGGCAGATCATCCGGTTATCAAAACAGAAGACGGATTTACGGGCTACAAAGTCGGGAGTAAAGTTCTCATAATCACGTTCCGTCAGTTTCATTGCAAACATTCCGTTCATGCCGCCTAAAGAGCTGCTTCCGGAAAAGTTTTCCGTAGACCGTGCCATCGTCGTACCTTTCAGGGGACTGTCCAAGAGTTCAAAAGGAAGATGAATGGTAGTCGTACCGGGCAGACGGTTCCAGTCCCATCCTTCCTGTACAAAACCACTTCCGGCACGGGAGACGGGATTTCCTTTTCCCATAATCTGTACCGATCCGTAGCTTTGATAACGTCCGTAACGATTATCTTTCGCATAGATTTCAGCACCCCATACATCTGTGGTATATCCTTTCAGTGTCACCATCCAGTCTGCACGGCGGAAAATACCTGCCGATCCATAGTTATAAACAAAAAAACCGTGGGGAGCCTGTGCAGGCTGAATACCTTCTTTTCTGAAGAAATGTGCATTCCTTGTATTCCGATCACGTATCAGACGCAAATAATCGGCGGCCAGTCCATGATCGAATGTATTTCCCTGACCGGACAAGTCTCCTGACAATGCAATATTGGCAAATGCTTCTATATCATCGCTTCCCATCTTTCCGCCAAAAGGATGGCGACCGCTAATGCCTGTCCCCCATTCGTAAAGGTTACAATAATTGCGCATGGCGAGAAAGGCAGACTTGATATGTTGACGTGCCTCTTCCGTCAGTTCAAATCCGGTCCCGTTGGTGAGAGCGATAAATTGGCCGATGGTAGCCAGTACTCCGGTTGTATAGCCGGGATAGAAACCTCCGTGATGAAAGGTCGTTCCATCTACTTTGATACCGCCGAGAGTGCCCGGAGTATAATTCAGCGATGAAGACAACCAGCGCGACAAACCATTCAAAGCCTGTTCCTGTTCTCTTGCATCGGGGAACATCATGGCGGAGATAAACTTTGCCATCAAGAGCGTATGCCATGAATCCAGTAATTCATCCCGCTCCGGCGGACACGGTTGACGAGTCTCCTGTAAAGCAGCCCAGAAACGTAAAGTGGATAGATAGGCATCCCGGTGAGGATGTTTATAAATCGCGTCCCGCATGAGCCAGGCGGTAGTATATATTTTACGTACCTGATAGCCGTAATGATGATTCGTCCCCATGCCGCTGCCAAAAGCGAATCCCTGATCCATTGCATAGTCGAATACGGTAAAATAGTTCTTCTTCGATGTCTCATTCTGATTGTAGAAGGCATCGTATGCAAAGCCGGCAAGCATCGTTTCGATATCATTCCATGACATCTCCCCTTTCTTCTTGTCTTGCTCGTCCGGTGCTACAACAGGAGTTCCGGTAAAGCCGGCTCCGGCTGCGGAGGGAGTAATGGCAGCTCTTTCAAAAGTTTTATAGGCAGCGTTGATCTGTCCTTGGGGAGCTTTCTTCACATCGAGAAATTCAGTCAGGCGTTGTTCGATTGTTTTCAAGTCCTTCTTTTGCCGAGTTGTCAGTTTAGAAAGCAAGGGGACATCATAAGACTGCTGTTCCCACTTCCATACAAGACACCAATGCCAGAGGTCACGATTGGAAAGACCGTTGTTAGCTGGCAATTGTTGGTCCGGTGTCGTGCGCAGATTCATCTTCTTTTCCGGAAAGGTCAGGCGATCCAGAAAGATGCGCCCTTTACGGTCGGGAGCAACCAGACGATAAGAAACAATATTTTTATCTTTCTTATCACCGTTCATGTAGGCGAAAGATATCCAGCAAGCCCGCCAGCCTGCCGCTTGCAGATGATACGTGAACCAATAAGAGACTTCACCCGCCTTATTTAGAAACTCAAAACGGATAGAGTCCTGTTGGGGTTTCTCGTTATATATCCACAGGGTAATACCAAATTGCTGTTCCTTTTTGGCATTCAGCGATAAAGGTTCTATCTGAACGTCCAGTGTCGAGGCAGGTTGGAAATCCCATTCCAGACTGCTTTCTCCCTCTTTATAGAAAAGAGAAGAAAGTTTCACTTCACCTTTCCCCGAAACTTTGAACGTCTCGGGAACCTTTTCTTCAAACCCTATGACCTGCGCATAAGAGGACAAAGAACAAAACAAGAACAGAAATATAAAACAAACAGCTTTCATGATCATTAATTGTTTAAAGGCAGTTCTTACCACACCCGGGTGTCAGGATGCACGACACCCGGGTGTCAGCATGTATGAGATCCGGGTGTCGGTATGTATGAGACCCGGGTGTCATACAAACCGTATTAGTATACGGTATCAGTAAGGTATACGGTCCAAAAGAATCTTTTCCGTATACCACGGATCGTCGATTTCTTTCAGCATTGTTCCCATTTCACGATAAAGTTGCTCCACAACTTCCTTATTTTCATCCAAAGGCAGATTATTCAGCTGATAAGGGTCGTTTACGTCATCAAACAGCAGACTTTTCTTTAGCTGTTTCGTCTTCCGGTCGATATACAGAGCCAATGTATAGCGAGCCGTCTTAATGCCGCGCGAAGAGGGGAAATAAGATTGCACCAATCCATCCTTATCTTTCTCTCCATCCAGATTCTGAATATACAACGCACCTGCCGGACGAACAATTTCCGCCTTTTCATCGAAGAAAAGAGGTGCGAAGTTGCGTCCCTGCACCTCGGAAGGAATCGAATCCCCCAGACCGCACAAGCCGAGTACGGTAGGCATAATGTCGGGAGCAGAAAGCAACAAATCATCTACCCGGGGCTGAATCTTACCGGGGAAACGAACCAGGAACGGAATATTCATAGATTCGGAATAGGGAGAGTTCTTAGGGTCGTCCGTTCGCTGGCTGCACATTGTTTCGCCATGGTCGGAAGCAAAGATGACCACTGTATTTTTATCCAATCCCAATTGTTTCAGTGCTTCCAAAATCTGTCCGAAAGCACGGTCTACTCCGGTCACAGAAGCAAAGTAGTAACGGACGGATTCCGCTTTTTTCATATTCAGATCTACGTTTGGGCGAATCAGCAGACTGTCCAGCGGTTGATCTTTATAAAGATTGAAGTCCTGTTCTTCACAATCGTTCAGCGAACGGTATGGGCTATGCGGCGGGTTCATTCCCACCATGATGAAGAATGGCTTCTTCGTATCACGCACGTTTCCTTCATTCTTGAGATAAGAAACAACTTTACCCGACTCATGGAGCGGTGACCATTCTTTCGGATCATGCCTCTTGCCGTCCGTATCCCAATAATGCGGGTTCTTATGTTCGTCAAACGTGCCGTACGAATACCAATAGTTGAAACCGTGGCGCTGCTCTTTCGGCGTATAAGCGTCCCACACCGGACGCTGTGTTTCTACATATTGTCCCGGATTCTCCGGATCATTCGGGGTCGGGAAGTCAGCGTGAAGTTTACCGAAATAAGCACAATCATAACCGGCCTTGCTGAATACGTCGCCTATGCACTCCGCATCATCACGCAAAGAGCTGATAGGACGTGTAGAGTTACAGTTCAAAGGTACACCACTGCGATTCGGATACATACCGGTCAGCAACATTCCACGATGAGGGCTGCTCAGCGGACAGTTGCTTTGAGCGGAAGTCAGCACCATAGATTCACGTGCGAAAGTATCTATGTTAGGAGTATGCACGGGGTCTCCCCGGAAGTTTACTTTATCTCTGAAACCTTCCTGGTTCCAAAAGCCCATTGCCTGATTGCGATACTGATCAGGAAATACATAGATGATGTTTGGATGTTCCGCTTGCTCTGCCACCTGCTTGGGGGATTTACAGCCTTGCGCTGCAAAGAGGGTCAAGCCTCCCATCAATAAGTTTACTGATTTGTTTATCATGATATAAAGAATAACAGTTAATGTACCGGAAGAGACTAATATATGCACATATCCGGCTAAAGTACAAGCAAGGCAGTTCTTACTTCTTTTCCAGGTCTCTTTTGCGCATCAATCCTTCCAAGAAGTAATAGTCAGCGTAGTTCAAAGGCACATCTATTTCCTGGCCGTGAGGGATACTGCCTACAGAGTGCATCAATATAAAGTTTCCATTCGTACCCACTTTCGCACGATAAGCCGGTGAGCCGAGGCTTTCCATAATCTTATCAGCAGTTTCCTTATAGTGATTGCCCGGCAGATAACCGTCGAGTTCGTACAGAGCAGAGGCCGTACAGGCGGCTGCCGAAGCGTCACGAGGTTCGTTCGGAATGTTCGGAGCATCGTAATCCCAGTAAGGAACGAGGTCTTCCGGCAGGTTCTTATTGGTAAAGATGAAGTTATACACCTTCTGTGCCTGATCGAGATACTTCTTGTCTTTTGTATAGCGATAGCAAGTGGTATAACCGTATAATGCCCAAGCCTGTCCGCGAGCCCATGATGATTCGTCCGCATATCCTTGTGCTGTTTGTCTCTTACGCACTTCTCCTGTTTCGGGATCGTAGTCTACCACATGATAGCAACTGTTGTCCGGACGGAAGTGGTGAGCCATCGTTGTATCCGCATGTTTCACTGCTATATTGTAAAAGGTAGAGTCACCGGAAAAAGCCGTAGCTTCAAACAGCAATTCCAGATTCATCATATTATCGATAATCACCGGACATTTCCATCCGCGTGTTCCCTGCCAGCCTTTATCGGCATCCCATGACTGGATAACGCCTGCTCCCGGACGGAAACGGGTAGACAATGATTTTGCGGCTTCTACAATCACATCTTTATATTCTTTTTTATCTGCAAAACGGTAACCGTTAAGATAACTGCACCCGATCATAAAGCCGACATCATGATGCCACTTCAGATATTTCACAGAATCGAGGGCTTCTGTGTATTTTTCTGCCAAAGGCAACCACTTTTTATCCCCTGTCAGATTGTAAGTCAGCCACATGCTGCCCGGAAAGAAACCGGAGCACCAGTCATCAATAGGTATATAGGAGATACTACCATCTGCATTGATGGTTCTTGGATTCAGAATTTTACCGGATTTCTCGATAATGTCTGTCTGAATTGTGTTTTGTGCTACTGCGTTGTCGATGTTGTCCTGAATAAAATCGACTTCAACCTTTTTTTGTCCACCGCAACTCGTAAAGATCAGAAGCGAAAGTCCCAATGCGCTAAGAATTGTTTTCATAATACATGGATTATTTGTTAAGTTAATAATTATCTGGTGGCAAAAGTAGTACTTTCAAATAGAATAGACCGTCCCAAATAATCCAATTCAGGGACAAATTTGGTACATTTCTCCCTTGAAGGGCATATTTGCACAGATATTCCCCAAAAGCCTGCTTAATTATTTAATGAAATTGAAAATGCAATTATAATAATCTGACTAATATATAATATATTCTGGTCATTTTAAAGAAAAAGGCATTCTAACTCCTGTCTCTTATACACATCTCCGAGCCCACGAGACCTCTCTACATCTC
>ERZ1027069.581-NODE-581-length-17213-cov-7.186793_pt1 | contig 17213 bp, 10 predicted proteins | sample MGYA00519281_ERZ1027069 | MGnify/ENA primary metagenome ERZ1027069 (study PRJEB26926, sample SAMN06164836) | human gut metagenome | biome: ENVO:00009003; feature: ENVO:2100002; material: ENVO:00002003 | host: Homo sapiens | place: USA | collected 2012 ... | reverse complement strand
TAAAAGAATGAAAGGAGAAAGAGAGATGTTAGAACCTGCATTAAAAGAACAACTGAAGGGTATTTTTGCCGGACTGGAGGCTGACTTTACCTTTGATATATCCGTATCAGCCAGTCATGAAAGCCGTGCCGAATTGCTGGAATTGCTGAGCGATGTAGCCGAATGTTCCGATCACATCACTTGTATGGTAAATGAAGGAAGCGGACTTAAATTTACGATAGGAAAGAATGGTAAACCTACAGGAATTACTTTCCGTGCTATCCCCAACGGACATGAGTTTACTTCTTTATTACTCGCCATCCTGAATCTGGACGGTAAGGGAAAGAATTTTCCGGATGAGGCTGTCTGCAACCGTGTGAAAGCCTTGAAGGGGCCGATACACTTAGTGACCTATGTCTCACTGACTTGTACCAACTGTCCGGATGTAGTCCAGGCATTGAATGCAATGACCACACTGAATCCTTCCATTACTCATGAAATGGTTGACGGTGCACTGTATCAGGATGAAGTGGATGCCTTGAAGATACAAGGCGTGCCTTCTGTATTTGCCGATGGGAAACTGCTTCATGTCGGCCGGGGCGAATTTGGCGAATTGCTTGCTAAACTGGAAACGCAATACGGCATTGATGAAACCAAGGCGGAGACGGAAGTTAAGGAATACGATGTTATTGTAGCCGGCGGCGGTCCTGCCGGAGTATCGGCAGCCATCTATTCCGCCCGTAAAGGCTTGCGCGTGGCGATTGTTGCCGAGCGTGTCGGTGGACAGGTGAAAGAGACGGTAGGCATTGAGAATCTGATTTCGGTTCCCGAAACAACAGGAAGCGAACTTGCCGATAATCTGAAAACGCATCTTCTGCGTTATCCTGTTGATTTGTTGGAACAGCGTAAGATAGAAAAGGTAGAACTTGCCGGAAAAGATAAACTGGTAACTACTTCCGTAGGAGAGAAATTCATTGCTCCTGCATTGATTATCGCTACAGGTGCAAGCTGGCGAAAACTGAATGTTCCCGGCGAGAACGATTATATCGGGCGTGGAGTTGCTTTCTGCCCTCATTGCGACGGTCCTTTCTATAAAGGGAAACACGTTGCGGTAGTCGGCGGCGGAAACTCCGGCATCGAGGCAGCCATTGACTTGGCAGGTATTTGTTCTAAAGTCATCGTCTTTGAATTTATGGATGAACTGAAAGCGGATAATGTCCTTCAGGAAAGACTTAAATCTTTGCCGAATGTGGAAGTATTCGTGAGTTCGCAAACGACGGAAGTAATCGGTAATGGCGATAAACTGACAGCCTTGCGCATCAAAGACCGTAAGACGGAAGAAGAACGTCTGGTAGAACTGGACGGAGTATTCGTGCAGATCGGACTTTCCGCCAATAGCAGCGTTTTCCGTGATATTGTGGAAACAAACCGACCGGGTGAAATCGTTATCGATGCGCATTGCCGTACCAATGTGACGGGAATTTATGCAGCCGGAGACGTATCGACCGTACCTTACAAACAGATTATTATTTCTATGGGCGAAGGTGCGAAAGCTGCCCTTTCTGCCTTTGATGACCGCGTGCGGGGGCTGATTGTATAAGTAATGGCCACAGAGATTGTAAAAAGTCTCTGGTGGCTTTTATTTTTTTCTTACCTTTGTGATTCTAATATTTAACCCCCAATGAGAAACATGAAAAAGATATTCTTACTGATTTCCGCGATCTTGTTAATTGTTCCGGTGCAGGCTCAGCATACGTTGAGACTGATGACCTATAACATCAAAAATGCAACAGGCATGGATGGTGTCTGTGACTTCCAGCGTATTGCAAATGTGATTAATAACGCTTCTCCTGATGTGGTAGCCGTGCAGGAAGTAGATAGCGTGACCAATCGGAGTAATCAGAAATATGTATTAGGTGAGATAGCCGAGCGGACGCAGATGTATGCCTGCTTTGCTCCGGCTATAGATTATGATGGCGGAAAATACGGAATCGGTCTGCTGTCAAAGAAAGCTCCGCTTCACTTGCAGGCTATAGCTTTGCCCGGCAGGGAAGAAGCCCGTGCATTGATCTTAGCGGAGTTTGAAGATTATATTTACTGTTGCACTCATTTATCCCTTACGGAAGAAGACCGGATGAAGTCATTGGAGATTCTGAAAACTTTTGCTGCTTCCTATAAAAAGCCTCTTTTTCTGGCAGGAGACATGAATGCGGAGCCGGAATCGGATTTTATCAAAGAGTTGCAGAAAGAATTTCGGATACTCTCTAATCCCAAACAACACACTTTTCCTGCTCCCGCCCCAAAGGAGACTATTGATTACGTGGCGGCTTTTAAGCAGAATGATAAAGGATTTGCCGTCGTCTCTTCGGAAGTGGTGAATGAACCTGTAGCATCCGATCATCGCCCTATTGTTGTGGAACTGCGCACTGCCGAAAAGGCGGATAAGATATTCCGTACTAAACCCTATTTGCAGAATCCGGTTGGAAATGGAATGACCGTGATGTGGGAAACCACTGTTCCTGCTTATTGTTGGGTAGAATACGGTACGGATACGACTCAATTAAAGCGTGCGCGTACTATTGTTGACGGACAGGTAGTCTGCAATAACAAGTTACATAAAATACGGCTGGATGATTTGCAGCCCGGTCAAAAGTATTATTATCGTGTCTGTTCACAAGAAATGTTGCTTTATCAGGCATATAAGAAAGTTTTCGGAAATACTGCCCGTTCTGCTTTCAGTGAATTTACTCTGCCTGTAACCGGTACGGATTCTTTTACTGCTGTTGTGTTCAATGATCTGCATCAGCATACCCATACTTTCCGGGCTTTGTGCAGGCAAATTCAAGATATTGACTATGATTTTGTTGTTTTCAACGGTGACTGTGTAGACGACCCGGCAAGTCATGATCAGGCAACTGCCTTTATCAGTGAACTGACCGAAGGAGTGCACGGAGATTGTATCCCGACTTTCTTTATGCGGGGGAATCACGAAATCCGGAACGCTTATTCTATCGGTTTGCGTGACCATTTCGATTATGTAGGTGACAAGACTTATGGCTCTTTCAACTGGGGAGATACCCGTATTGTCATGCTGGACTGTGGAGAAGACAAAACAGACGATCATTGGGTCTATTATGATTTGAATGATTTCACCCAGTTACGTAATGAACAGGTCGGTTTTCTGAAGAAAGAACTGGCTGCCAAAGAATTTAAGAAAGCGAAGAAACGTATCCTTCTGCACCATATCCCTCTTTATGGTAATGATGGAAAGAATCTTTGTGCTGAACTATGGACTAAGCTGCTGGAAAAAGCTCCTTTTGATATCTGTCTGAATGCTCATACTCATAAGTATGCTTATCACCCGAAAGGTGAATTGGGGAATCATTATCCGGTTATTATAGGTGGAGGATATAAGATGGAGGGTGCTACCGTGATGATTCTTGAGAAGAAGAAGGAAGAACTCAGAGTCAGGGTGTTGAATGCAAAGGGAGAAACTTTGTTGGATATAACGGTCTGAATAATGTATATGATAGTTTGAATCATAGAATTGAATTTCACCCCAAAAGTTTAGTTTCTAACTTTTGGGGTGATTCTTTTTATATTGATAATACCTAATAGTTCCTTTACCTCTTTTTTATTTTAGCTTCCTCCTGAGATGACAATGAATGTCAGGCCCAAAATGAATAATATAAACATGACTCCCAAAAGTCTGTTTGTCGCTTTGGAGCTACCGGTAAATTCTTTCCAGATGAAAACACCCCAAAGAGCAGCAATCATCGGTGCTCCTTGTCCAAGTGCATAAGAAATGGCTGCTCCCGCTTTTCCTGCGGCAATGTAGCTTAATGCCGTACCTAATCCCCAGATGCATCCTCCGAGAATTCCTACCATGTGTGTACTTGCTTTTCCGGCAAAGTATTCCTTGTAAGTGACGGGTAGACCAACAAACGGACGCTTCATCACAAGTGTATTGAAGAGGAAGTTGCTTAGGAAGATTCCGATAGCAAAGATGAAGAATGCAGTATAAGGAGTTGCCATTCCGGTTGTCGGTGATTCAAAGTTGTTCAAATCCATGGCAGCGGCGACAAACCGGTAAAAGAATGACATCAGTATACCGGCAATAGCAGCAAGAATAATTCCCTTTTTGCTGTTATTGGTTCCCGCCTTTTGATTCTTACCGGCTGCAATACCGTTGCAAATGATGGCGATAACAATCAGCACGACTCCTGTGAATAGCCAGAACGGATCTCCTTTGGGGGAGCTGAAATAATTAATGAATACTCCTAATACCAATGCCAGTCCTACTCCCAATGGAAAAGCTACTGCCATTCCGGCAATGGATACTGAGGCGGAAAGGAGAATATTGGAAGCATTGAAAATAGCTCCTCCGATAAGTGCACTGGCAATATATGCCGCTTCCACTTGTTGGATGTCTTCCAGAAAACCTCTTCCCGAATCTCCGAAACTTCCTAGTGTGAATACCAGAAGTAGGGCGAACAGCAAGATGCCGATGGTGTAGTCCCAATAATAAAGTTCATAACGCCAATTCTTACTGGCCAGTTTTTGGGTATTTCCCCACGATCCCCAGCATATCATTGTGATAAAGCAGAAGATAATAGCTAAGGTGTAACTATTGACTATATACATAATGATAATAATTAGTGGTTTTGTGGTATATTAGTAGATACTTCTACCAATTTATTGACTACGGCTGCAACACTGTCATTATCGATCATAAGGAAGCGGTGTTTTCCTTCCTGAGAAGATGTGAAACGGCTGTATCCCTTTTCGTCGATAGTGATTTTCCCTTTAGGAGAGATGTTTAAGTGACTGTTTTCCGGTTCGATTGCATAAAGTACAGAAGTTAAATCCCAGCAAGGGCGATCATAAGGCATCTGTTCATACGACTTATAAGATACACAGAGTGGGTATTTCTCGCCTCCCGGATAATCGTTTAATACGCTTTCGTGCGGATAAAGGATTCTGACTCCAACTTCCGAACCGCTTGCTATCACTTCAGTAGGCCAGTTGTTATATACATTTTGGGCTGCTTTCAGATCTTGCAGCACATTCCACTCCGGGTTATTAAATGTATCGTCATTGTAGGTTCCGCTCATGATGGACAGCAATTTGACTTTTTTCTTAATCAGGTCTATACCGTTAAGTTCACTGAACTCATCCGGTTGCGAATTGAGGAGACGGGATAAGTTAGTTGCAAATCCTACAGTAATAATGACTACAGAAGAATCCGGCCGGTTTGCTAAAGCCTTGCGCATCATTTTGTAACCTTCGGGAATGCTGTTTGCTATAGTACGTTTGACAGGCAAGAGTTTCTTACCATCAATAATCGTATCTAAAGTGGCACATACATACTTGCCACATTCTCTGTTAAAACCCAGGCCTGAACCATTGTAAGCATATCCCAATGGAACTTCATCAAAACCGTTCAGCCGACAATAACCATCTACATAATCGATTACTCTGGGAAAGTCTTTGCTGATGGCGATTCCGAGCAAATCGTATTTCCCTTGATGGGCGTAATTAAGTATCATTTGAAGGGCAAATACATCATCAATATCGCTTCCTAGGTCCGTATCAAAGATAACTCCTGATTTGTCGGAAGCCGGGACTTGCGTATTTTTCTTGTTTTGACAGCTATAGCTTAATAAAGCTATTAATGGCAGAATGATAAACAATAACTTTTTTGTCATTTCGTGTTGTTTTAATGGTCAATTATCAATCTACTTCATAATGTAGTGTAAGGTCTGTATACACATTGTTGAATGCAGACGTTGCAATACCATATTTGGATATTTCTTTACCTACTCCTATATATCCCATTGGATGAACACCTCCCGTAAAATAATTTTTAGTGGCAAAACGCAATGAAGGAACCATACCGGCAGGGTCGAGTACTGCAATTGCAATAATGTACTCATCTGCTGCCAGATTCTTGTCCAGAGTCAAAGTGCGTTTCACTTCGTATGTTTGTGGAGCAATAGTATATTTCTCGGCAGTGTCATCCCAGTTTTCACCGGGGTACCATTGACTGATATTTACATTATCGAGTATAGTGCTCCATACTTTGGCTTTGGTATTTTTGTTTAGGAGCATGATTTCTACAGGCCAATTGTAGTAAAAGGGAGAGGAGCCCTCATTTTTCACCTTAAAAGAAATATTAAATGCTTGTCCATTCTCTATTTTCTTGTTATATGTGAATTCGCTTAAGATGTATCGGTATCCTAGCGCCTTTTGGACAGTCTGTGCATTCTTCATTAAAGCATCCTGACTGAAGTCAACTTCAGGACGTGCATAAGAAAAATATCCCAGATGGTTACAATGCAGATCACGAATCTGTTTGATTATTTTTTTGCGGGTTGCATCATTAGCGAGTATATCTGTCAGACTGCTATAGCGGCTGAAGTCTCCCCAGTTCCAGCAGATCTCTCCGCCAATAGGTTGCACTTTCCAGCGGTTGCCCATTTTCATCATTTCTTCGTATCCTCTTACATCTTCTTCTGCAATTCCCCATGAATCCCAATAATATCCAAATTCATAATCCTTAAAATCATAGGCATAGCGTACCATTACTTTTTTGTTCTTGAACGCGGCAGTAAAGGCATCTCCCAGTGTTTTTTCGATTCCCGGAATCCATGTTTTATTAGCTTCATGTACGTCTGCATCATGAGGTTTCCAATAGGTACCGATCATTGGGGAGTGTTGTTCTCCCCATTGACCAATAATACCCATCTCGATATATGCGACACGCGGATCGTTGTCCCATGCTTTGCCAATCTTCTCTACCAATGCTTTCACACGATCTTGGAAAGTAGGATCAAAATAGCCTCCTATCATAGGATAAGGTGTACCAGATTCTTGTGTATAGGCTATATCGGATGGGAAACGAATGCCGTCAAGTCTGTCCGGATCACTGACTGCCGGTGTTCCCATCCAGTGAATATACACTCGTGGAATGACTTTGATATTCTTTTTTTCTATGCCTTCCCATCGATGATTACTATAGGCTATTACTTTTTCGACACCGTCTGTCTTTACGTTTTCTATGCGATCCCAAGGAATGTATTCTTTGTATACAGATCCGTATGGAAGCGGATAATTGGCTGGAATAGGGTCCAGACCGACAGAAAACACATCACGCCAACCCATCATCGGATTACGGAACGCCTGGTCATATGACAATGGAGTAACTATTACTTTGTCACCACTAACTTCTATATTTCCTTCTTCAGCACCACCGTTGTTTTCAGGCTTGTCAATGTCTCCATTGCTGGATGAACAGCCTAGGAATGCAAACAGGAAATAAAATAGGGAAAATCTAAATTTCATAATCGTTTCTTTTTTAGGTTTTACATGTCTTCTACGGCTTTTATCTTAAAGTCATAGTATTGTCCTTCAAGGGCGTTATAATCAGTATGATCTCTTACGCCGTCTATTTTGCATCTGTCATAGAATACTGGAACAACCGTTCGTTTATCATCGGAAGGTCTTAATATGCATCCTTTGATGGCAACAGTATAGGTGGCGGTGTAATCCCAGGTTTCGAGGAAGTGAATCATACGGGCATTGGAATGTTCGTCAATGATGAAATACCAGCCTCTCCAGCCATCGGCTGCACAGTTGCCCGGAGCGGTAACATCAGCACTTACGATTGCTCCTTTTTCGTTGATAGTCATTTGAGTTCCTACATTATAGATATTAGTATATTCAAGATGAGTATCCCCGGCGCTGTAACCAAAGTAAGCTCCTTTCATAAATTTTTGGTCATTGCTTCCGTTGTATGTTTCGATAACGAATTGTGAACCGCCGTTGTGGTGTGTCACTACTTTGGTTTCGTCGTCTTTCAGGCAGATGACATATTGCTTCATATCTTGCCATACAAACCAGTTGCTTCCATGTTCGCTGGCAATAGCCGTTAGTTTGAATGTTTTTTTAAGCTCTTGATTCTTTTTGGTAATCGTATATACAATTTCATAATCACCGCTTTCTGTAATCGGGTAGTCGAAGTTTGCTGTAGTCGAATGTACAGTTCCATTTACTTTCCATTCATGATTGACAGGATCTGTACCTTTTACCGTAACAGAGATACGTAGTGACTCGCCGACGCTCTTTGTAAATTCGCTCTTGTCAGTAGAGAAAACCACGCCTTCGATGTCGCCCGGTTTTACATTTACAGTAAACGTTTTGTTAGTGGAACCGTGTATATCCGTACAGGTATATTCTAATTTGAAGGTTCCTACGGTTGTCAGTTCATATTCAAGTTCGGCAGATTCACTGCATACTTCGCCGTCATATTTCCATTCATGTTTTACATCCTGCCCATCAATAACGATAGCCTTGAGTGAAAGGATACTTCCCGATTGTTTGGTAAACTCTGTTTCACTGGTGGAGAAAGCTACTTGTGGAGCTCCTGTTACTTCTTCATATTTATAGTCTTCTATGCAAGAAGAACAGATACCTATTATCCCGGATAGGATGAGTGTTCTTATGATATTTATAGTTTTCATAATTCTGTCATTTTATTGAGGTTAGTTTAATATCCCGGAAGTTGTTCGAGCAAAGAATTGGCATCAGTTGCCGCAAGCGGCAGCGGATAGTATTCTTTTGCTTTGTCAGGTACAGGTCTGTCCGGTTTGCGGGCAGCTACGTAACTTTGAAGTTTGTTATTACGTATCAGGTCCTTTCTTCTGCTCTTTTCAAAACAGAGTTCGTGCAGACGTTCTTCAAGCAATGTTTCAAGGAATCCTTCTTTCGTTGCATTCTCTCCTGTGTTTTCGATGGCATCCAGTCCGGCTCTTGAACGAACGTCGTTCAGGCACTGGAACTTTTCTTTAGTTTGCTGTCCGTTTTCGGCTGGCAATCCGTTGATTGCTTCAGCTTTCATTAATAAAACATCGGCATAGCGGATGAGCGGGAAGTTTTGTTCGCCATCGTTCACAGGGAATCCTTCCGTACGATTATAGTATTTAAAACAGTGGGGCTTGAAGGTTACAGTCTGTCCGGCAGAGTTCACGCCACTTGTGATGTAAGTGATAGCTTTACGTTTGTCATTCGGTTCGTAACTGTTGTACAGATAATCAGTTGGTCCATACATTGCCCATCCGGTATAAATAGTTCCCTGAAGCTCGATAGGAAGGAAAAAGTCTGTTGACGTAGAACCTTCATCTTCAGATTTAAGACTGGCCCGGTGCTGTATTTCAAAAATATTTTCGTATCCTTGGTTCTTGTTGGCAGGATCGTAGATATCCGCATAGTTATTGTACAGATGGAAATTGTTTCCATCGCCAATCACCAGGTTACAATATTTCAGTGCATTTTCGTAGTCGTGTCTTTGCAGGTACATACGTGCAAGCATGGCTTGTGCCGCATATTTTGTTGCCCGGCCTTCTTCCCATACATTGACGAGAGGCAGATCTTCTTCGGCAGCAAGCAAGTCTTGTTCTATTTGAGTATATATTTCATCTACACTGGCGCGCGGCTTCTTAAGATTATCTTTGTCGGCAGAAGCTGACAACCATAAAGGTACTCCGCCGAAGAGGTTAACCAGTTCGAAGTAATAGGTGCCGCGCAGGAATTTCGCTTGTGCTACAAATAACTCACGGTCTTCTACATCATCAGGCAGCAAGTCGACAATTACATTGCAGCGTTTTACTCCTTCAAACAAGTCGATGTAAACAGCCTGAAAAATATCATACTCAGAAGAGTATGTGTATTTGTCCAGCAGTATTTCATGATCGCCATATGTATCATTATAAGATGTAGCTTCGTCTGTTCCCAGTATACCTACTCCTATGGAGAATTTATAGTCAAATCCATCTTGTAACATGGCGTAAGCTCCGTTCATAGCCTTATTGGCTCCTTCTTTTGACAAATAGGCATTTTCGGGAGTGAGTTGGCTATATGTTTTTTCATCCAGAAAATCTGCGCAGCTGCACATCATAAAGCTGAGCAAGGATATAAATAGAATATTTTTCATGTCGTTGTCATTTTAAAAGTTAACAGTAAGTCCTCCCATAAATACCCGGCATGCAGGATATGGATTCGCATTGCTGGTTTCTACATCAAATCCTGTATATTTGGTAAACGTTACCAAGTTCTGTACAGAGGCATATACTCTGATATTGCTGGCGTATACCTTGTTGGCGATGTTGCGGGGAAGTGTATATCCTAGCTCCAGGTTTTTGAGGCGGATATAATCTCCTTTCTGATACATCCCGTCCGTTTCATACAGTTGCGAGTTGGTACTACCGAGTCGTGGATATTTATTGCTGGGACGTTCCGGTGTCCAATAGTTATGATAATAATCGGGGCTCATGTTAGCACTTGGTGAATACGAATCAAGATAAGCGAACGGATTATAGATTTTATGTCCTCCGGCGTAAGTAAGGAAGATCGTTAAATCGAATCCGTGGGATTTGAATGTGTTAGAGAAACTTCCGAAGAACTGCGGAGTAGTCTGACCAACAAAGTCACGGTCGTCATCGTCTATAATGTTGTTACGGTTACGGTCGATAATTTTATAATCTCCCGGTTCTGCATTGTAGATTTTGGCAATCTCTGCTTCGTCACTTTGCCATATACCTCCAAAGCGTTTGGTGTAGATTACATTGATGGATTGACCGACAAAATAGTTGCCTACACGTTCCAGGTCATTATATAATTTGTCTATTTCGTTTTTATTGAAAGAATAGTTCAAACTGGTTTGCCATGTAAAATCCTTAGTATCAATATTCACTGAATTTAATGTTAACTCAATACCTCTGTTTTTCATAGCTCCCACATTTACTAATGCTGTACGATAACCAGATTCGAGAGGTAACGGTACATTGTAGAGCAAGTCATATGTATATTTATAGTATCCGTCGATAGAACCGGACAACCTGTTTTTGAAGAAGGCAAAATCCAGTCCTAAATCAAACTGGCGTGATTTCTCCCAGGTCAGATCCGGCTGTGCCAATATAGAGGTACGGGATCCATTCGCCAGTGTACCTCCGAATACATAATCGGTATATCTGCTGCTGGTAGCGTCTACCTGTGCCATTGACTGATAGGAGCTGATTTCCTGGTTACCTACAATACCATAGCTGGTACGAAGTTTCAGATTATCAAGGAAATTGACATCTTTCAGAAAGTCTTCCTGATTGATTCGCCATGCAAGACCACCGGAAGGAAAATATCCCCATTTGTGACCTTTGGCAAAACGGGAAGAACCATCGGCACGGAGAGTCACCGTCAAAAGATATTTGTCGGCGAGCGAGTAGTTGACCCGACCGAAGAAAGAAGCCAGTGTAGACTTAACCTTATCCGAGTTTATAGATTTAGGTGTACCCGTTCCCAAGTTATCATTCTGCGTGATGTTGGACGCATTTAAAACTTGTGCAGACATCATTGTCCAGTTAAAGATAGAAGCAGAGAAACCTCCTACAGCCGTCAGACGGTGGATGCCTTTGTTGAGTTGGTAAGTTAATGTGTTTTCTGTCTGCAGATAGAACTGCTCTCCATTTTCACGATCTGAGATATTAACGTTCTTATAAATACCTGTCATGCGTGAATCCTGGAATACATTACTCTGATTGTTGATGTATTCCGTACCGTTTTCAGTTCGTAATTTCAGATTTTTCAAGATTTCCGCTTCCAGGTTGAAAGACGCATTGATGCGAGTCTGGGTAAAGTTATTCTTGAAATAGGTTACTGCTGCTACCGGATTCGGTCTGAGTAGTAAGTTGTCATAGTAAGTACCGTCTTCATTGAAAATTGGTGCACTTGGTTTAGAGGCAATGGCACTGCCCATAGTACCTTGGTCCAGACTGTTCGTGCCGGCTACTCCGTCTGTGTTACTGGAGTTGGTAGAAGAACGGATCACATTGAATTTGGCACCCATTGTCAACCAGTTGTTGAGTTTGGAGTCCAGGTTAAAACGGATATTTCCTTTTTGATATCCGGTGTTCTTGATAATGCCTTCCTGGTCCACCCAATCTAATCCTAAATAATAAGTCGTTTTCTCACTACCGCCGGTAATGCCCAGATTGTAGTTTTGATAGACTCCGCTTTGTGTAATCAAGTCCTGCCAATCTGTAGAGCGGCCTTCGTCAAACATACGCTGTTCTTCCTTATCCCAAAGATAGGTATTGTCTGTAGCTGCATCAAGTATTTCTTTAAACTGGGAAGCATTGAGTACTTTTTGCTTGTTAATAAGATTTTGAATACCAATATTGGTGTTGAAGGTGATAGACGCTTTTCCTGTTTTACCCTTCTTGGTAGTGACTAGGATGATACCATTAGAGGCTCTTGAACCGTAAATTGCTGTAGAAGCTGCATCTTTTAATACCTCAATCGATTCGATATCGGAAGGAGCGATAACATCCAGTCCGGCATTCGACATGACCCCGTCAATGATATACAGCGGAGTAGTGCTGGCACCTCCGTTACCGAATGAACCGTTTCCGCGAATGATGATGTTGGAAGATCCTCCCGGTTTGAATGATCCTTTCGATATCAATACACCTGTGGCAAGACCTTGCAAGGCATCGGCTGCAGAGCCGATTTTCACATTTTTCAGTTCATCCGGTTTGACGGAGATGATCGAACTGGTCAGGTCACTCTTCTTGGCTGTACCATATCCGATGGCGACTACCTCGTCGAGTTCAATAGTAGATTCATGCATAATCACATTGATGATAGACTGGCTGGCTATTTTAATATCTTGTGTTTGCATTCCGATGAGAGAGAAGGTCAGTGTATTCCCCTTGTTGATTTCAATGGTGTATTTACCATCAAGATTAGTCACTGTTCCTTGTGAAGTGCTTTTGCATACTACCGATACTCCCGGCAGAGGGTTCTTGTCGACATCTGTTACAGTACCGGAAATTTTGGTCTGTGCCATTAATATGCTTGTGAACAAACATATTAAACCCAATAAAGACATCTTTCTTTTCATAAATTCTACATTTAGTGTTGTTATTCAAAGTTCTTAGATTTATCGCGTTATTGTTTCAGGAAGTCCTGAACTTCAGACAATATCGGAATAGAAGGTTGCGCTCCTACACGTGTGACGGCAATGGCTGCAGCCGCACTGGCAAAGCGAAGGGCATCGCTGTTGATACATCCGTTTACACAAGCTACGGCAAGTGCGCCACAGAATACGTCTCCGGCGGCAGTTGTATCAACAGCTTTTACAGGGTAACTAGGGATAAAATAAGCTTCTGATTCGGTCTTCAGATAAGAACCTCTGTGTCCCAGGGTAATGATTACTGCTTTGGCTCCTGCATCCCGTAGTTTTTGTGCTATTTGGTCTATGTTGTCTCCCTCGATGGAACTATTGCTGATGTACTGGGCCTCACTTTCGTTTACTACCAGAATGTCTATAATATGCATTAGTTCGGAATCGATATAGCATGCCGGTGCGGGATTGAACATTATTTTAATACCTTTCCGGTGTGCCATTAATGCAACCTGTTTGATCGTCTCGTAAGGAATTTCAGCCTGCATCACTACCATATCAGCACCTTCCAGTGTTTTGGAAATTTGTTCTATGTGTGCAATAGATAATGCTCCGTTGGCACCGGGTGCTACTGCAATACAGTTTTCAGCATTTTCAGCAACAAGAATCAAGGCGGTGCCTGTAGGATTCTGAGTGTCGATAATGATTTGGTCGGTTGCAATCCCTTCTTTACTATAATGCTCTTTCAGCATACTGGCATACATATCGTTGCCTAAAGCCGTGACAAAAGTCACTTCTCCTCCCATGCGGGCTGCGGCTACTGCCTGATTGGCTCCTTTTCCTCCGTATGCCTGCATGAAGCGTGCCTGTCCTACGGTTTCACCCGGCATAGGCAAATGATTGACTTGGGCAATCATGTCGATATTAGAGCTTCCGATTACTACGATTTTCATAATACTTGTCGTTTTAAGATGGTCTATATTATACGTTAATTTCTGTTCGGTAGGGGATGGCACTTTGTGCTCCGATACGTGTTACGGCAATTGCTGCCGCTGCGTTTGCGAATTCTACGGCCTCTATTAAAGAACGGCCTTCGGATAAAGAGACACTCAAAGCTCCGGAAAAAACATCTCCGGCCCCGGTCGTATCAATGGTGTCCACTTCTTTAGCCGGAATCATGATGTACTTGTCTTTCTCTTTGACGAATGCTCCTTCTTTCCCTAAAGTGATGACTACGTTTTCAATACCTTTGCAACTGATAGCCTGTACAGCTCGATGTGCACTTTTCAGATTAGTTACTTTAATTCCTGACAGCATCTCTGCTTCGATGCGATTAGGAAGAATGACATTTGTCTTTTTCAGTAACTCATTGTTCAGTGAAGAGGCCGGAGCCGGGTTAAGAATGACTCGCTTGCCATACTCGTAGGCAAGAGCTGTAGCATATTCTACAGTTTCCAACGGGATTTCCAGTTGCATGAGGATGGTGTCCGCTTCCCGAATTTTGTCTTTTGCTTTATCAATATCTTCAGGAGACAGGGATTGATTGGCACCGGAGGCTACGATAATACAGTTTTCCCCAAAGGAATCTACAGAAATGAGGGCCACTCCTGACGGCTTTTTTGAATCGGTGAAAATGAATTCGGTATTGATTCTTTCTGATTTATATATTTCCAATGCCTGCAATCCGAAGAGATCATATCCTATTTTGGATATAAATGTCACATCTGCGCCAAGCCGGGCTGCGGCAATGGCCTGATTGGCGCCTTTACCTCCCGGATTCATATAAAATGATCCTCCCAGAATTGTTTCTCCCGGTACGGGTAGTCGATTGGCCTTTACCACCATGTCGGTGTTGCAACTGCCGATGACAACAATCTTTGGTTTATGTATGTAAGGGATCTCCATAGAATTAAATTTTGAACGAGACAAATTAAGCGATTATTCATAGGCCGTTTTCTTCATTAAACTTCGCATTATATAATTTCAAATAGAGATTTATTGCTGAATTAAGCCATGAAAATCCCGTATAGCCAATTCTCTAGTTGACTATATTAATAAAACCAAAACAAAAAATGATAGAGAGTGATTACTTTGAATGGTATTTTTTAACTTCTGAATGGCGTGCTAAGACATCTGATAGCTTTTCTTTTAATATTTTAGCTTCTATCCATGCTGTGAAGTCGAAAATCCTCAGTAACTGATTCTCATATTTATCATTATGCAGGCTATTAATTTCCGGAGATAACTTTTCCCATAAGGTCTCTCTGTCCTTTTTAAGTATAGGGAGATCGCGTTTATTGAGAAAATGGAGTATGATGTGTTCTGTCTTGAAAGATTGTTCTTTTTTCTTGCTGAGTCCTCTGTAAACAGAAAAGGATTCGTGTTTGATGAGCTCAAAGTCTTGAATCTCATAATAGGCGATGAGGCGTACCAACCGTATTGTACGCATGATGGGGAGATAACGTAGATTATGGTCGAGGATTGTATTGCTGATATATTTTTTGGCTTGTTTAAAGTCATGGTTACCAATGTGCACAATAGCAGTATATAACAATAACTCACTTTTACGTATGGGATTCAGCCAGGACTCTTTATCATATAAGTTTTCTTTATAATGGCTGATGATTTCTATGCATTTGGAGAAATCCCCTTTGTCGAGATGAGGGAATAACTCATATTGAAAAAGCAGGCATATAACATTAATTTTAAATTCAAGGGGAGTATCAGTTGACAGTTTCTGTAACTTATTCAGGAAATAGGGCATTTCGTCATAGTTACCGATCGAACGTAAACTATCTAACACGCCTTCCAGTACGGACAAATAGTAAATAGGGGGATTAGCCCAGAATTGCTGGTTCTCTTCGAATAGTTCATTGAGTTCTTTATATGAATTGAGGGCGCTTCCATAATCACCTACTCCCATCAGATAACTGGCCTGGAACAGTTTATGGTTTCTCGTCAACTCAAAATTTCTTTCGGAATCAGAGGATGCCGCAATATACAGTTCATTCACCATGAGGTCATTCATATCCTGTTTTTGTTTAGGTGTCCGGATAGACCCTTTACGTGAAAGCCGATATTTCAAAAGGTTATGCAGGGATGATTGTTCCGTGATTTTTCGTGTTCTTTTCAGTGCTTCATTTTGAATGAAGTGCTTGTGATATAATTCTTGTTCGGTCATACCGGGAAAGTTCAAATGGAGCAGATATTCCAGTTCCAGCTTCAAAGCTATCGTCAGAATTTCGTTGTTCTCGTAGAATTGTGCTTGTTCTATCGTATTGGATAGTATTTCGAAACACTCTTCAAACAGAGAACGTTCATAAAGCATTCGGGCTTTGCACAAATCATTCAGCAGATCGTAATAGATATCTTTCTTTTTACGCAGGGTGAGTAGCGTATCCGTCAGCTTTTCATATAAGTATTGAATGGACACTTCAAATGAACCATTGGGCTTGCGTCTGTAAAATTCCTCTTTTACAGTATTTCCATTCGGTTGTTTACTCTTTATGACAATATCATAAATCACCAGATAGTCTTTTTCCTCCTTGTCCTTGATAACCTGTAGGGAGAAGTGCTTCTTTTCTGATTTAGATAACGAGTATATCAGGGATATAACGGAATCTACTTTTTTCATAGGGAACTCTTTGCATTAGTATTAGGCTGCAATATTCGGGAATTTTTATGTAAAAAGCAAATTTACCATTCTGTCACTTTGTGTTTTTAGTGGCCCTTTGTTGCCCATATTTGTGGGAAGAAGCCGTGCCTGTTCTGAAAATTGCAGGGAATTCTCATTTCCTCAGATCAGAAAAATATATTATAATGTGATTGAATGTTTTTCTGATAAGTATAAACGCAAATCATAGCTGTTTGTGCTCTGATATCTGAAATATACTATGCGTTTTGTTCTTTTTGAAATGTCGGGCATTGAACTCCATCTAGCTAATTGTTTCTGTTTTCTTGACGCTTTTGGCTAGTGTTTTGACCCGTTGGATTGTTCCTTTTAAAGGAACGGTCTGTTGGTTTAAAAGGAACGCTTCATTGGTTTAAAAGGAACGTAAGATTTGGTGTAAACATACGGTTATTTATTTCTAAATATGTGGTTGTTTTTCTCAAATTATACGGTCTTTTTTGTATAAGTATTCGTTGGCACGAATAAATAAGCGCTTCTTTTGTATAATATTACAGTGTGTTCTGAATGTGTTTTCTATTTATGCTTTTATTAAAAGACTACCTGTCATTGAATCTGTCTCTTATACACATCTCCGAGCCCACGAGACCT
>ERZ1027069.544-NODE-544-length-18118-cov-5.905774_pt1 | contig 18118 bp, 10 predicted proteins | sample MGYA00519281_ERZ1027069 | MGnify/ENA primary metagenome ERZ1027069 (study PRJEB26926, sample SAMN06164836) | human gut metagenome | biome: ENVO:00009003; feature: ENVO:2100002; material: ENVO:00002003 | host: Homo sapiens | place: USA | collected 2012 ... | reverse complement strand
CAAGAGCAAGAACGGTGGTCAGAGTGTTGACTAGTCCTACGAGAACTTGGTAAAAAACGCAAGTTTGTCGCTTTGACTGTTAAATATATGCAGAGAAAATCTTATCTTTGCCTTCGTTAAACTAACTAATACCCCCATTTATGAAAAGAAATCATTATTTATTTACCCTTATTCTCTTGTTAGGGTGCTCTATCTTTGTGAAAGCTTCAGACACCGTTTTTGTACATCAGACGCAAATTCCCATTTTAATTGAGCGGCAGGATAACGTATTGTTCTACTTTCGTTTAGATGCAAAAGAAAGCCGGATGATGGATGAGATCGTTTTGGATTTTGGAAGGAGTGTCAATCTGTCGGATGTACAGGCTGTCAAACTCTATTATGGCGGTACGGAAGCTTTACAAGATAGAGGAAAGAACAGATTTGCACCTGTTGATTATATCTCCAGTCACCGTCCGGGGAATACATTGGCAGCAATACCATCTTATTCGATAAAATGTGCGGAAGTCTTGCAGCCTTCTGCAAAAGTTGTTTTGAAGAGTCATTATAAGTTGTTCCCGGGGATTAATTTCTTTTGGATCAGCTTGCAGATGAAGCCGGAGACTTCTCTTTTCACTAAAATAAGTTCCGAACTTCAATCAGTGAAGATAGATGGTAAAGAAGCCATTTGTGAAGAACGGTCACCGAAAGACATTATTCATCGAATGGCAGTGGGGGTCCGCCACGCCGGTGATGACGGTTCGGCTTCTTTCCGTATTCCCGGATTGGTAACTTCAAATAAAGGAACGCTGCTTGGCGTATATGATGTCCGTTATAATAGCAGTGTCGATCTGCAGGAATATGTAGATGTCGGTTTGAGCCGAAGCACGGATGGCGGTAAAACATGGGAAAAGATGCGCCTTCCTCTTTCGTTCGGTGAATACGATGGTTTGCCTGCTGCACAGAATGGAGTAGGGGACCCTTCTATTTTGGTAGATACCCAAACGAATACAATTTGGGTTGTTGCCGCATGGACACACGGAATGGGTAATCAACGTGCCTGGTGGAGTTCTCATCCCGGAATGGATCTGTATCAAACGGCACAACTGGTGATGGCAAAAAGTACGGATGACGGTAAAACCTGGTCGAAACCGATTAATATAACCGAACAAGTAAAAGACCCTTCTTGGTATTTCTTGCTTCAGGGACCGGGACGGGGAATAACAATGAGTGATGGAACTTTAGTATTCCCTACTCAGTTTATCGACTCTACCCGTGTACCTAATGCCGGTATCATGTATAGTAAAGACCGCGGAAAAACATGGCAGATGCACAACATGGCACGCACCAATACAACCGAAGCGCAAGTAGTAGAAATAGAGCCCGGAGTGCTGATGCTGAATATGCGGGATAACCGTGGAGGAAGCCGTGCTGTGGCAATTACAAAAGATCTGGGCAAGACATGGACAGAACATCCTTCCTCTCGGAAGGCCTTGCAGGAACCTGTATGTATGGCTAGTTTGATCCATGTGGAAGCTAAAGATAATGTACTTGATAAAGATATTCTTTTGTTCTCGAATCCGAATACGACCAGAGGACGCAATCATATAACTATTAAAGCTAGCCTGGACGATGGGCTGACCTGGCTTCCCGAACATCAGTTAATGCTGGATGAAGGAGAAGGCTGGGGATATAGCTGTCTGACAATGATTGATCGGGAAACGATTGGTATCTTGTATGAGAGTAGTGCAGCTCACATGACATTTCAAGCTGTAAAACTGAAAGATTTGATTCGATGAAAAGTCTTCGAATCTTTTTGGGGATTGCATTTTTATTCCATACCTTATATATATTGGGGGCAGATCATTTGCGTCTGCTTCCCCAACCTCAGCAATGTGTGCTTGCAAAAGGATATTTTGTCATGGGGAAAATGCAGCTTTCCACTCCTGTGCTTTCGCAGGAATGGAAGCAGCTTGTGACGGAAATGGGAGGTACTCTGACTGATCAGTCGGCATCCTCTATCAATATAAAATTGGTTGATGCGATTGACAACGTACCTGTCAATCAGGATGAGGCTTATCGTCTGACTATTACTCCAAAGGCAATTACTGTGGAGGCTGTAGCAGAGCGTGGAGTATATTGGGCGATGCAAACGTTATATCAACTAAAAGAAGAAAAGGGAAAGAAAATCCGACTGCAATGTGGTACTATCACTGATTGGCCGGCTTTCAGGATTCGGGGTTTCATGCAGGATGTAGGGCGTAGCTACTTGTCTTTGGAGGAGTTGAAACGTGAGATAGCCATATTATCCCGATTTAAAATCAATACCTTTCATTGGCACTTGACGGAAAATCAGGCATGGCGTCTGGAAAGTAAAATCTTTCCGATGTTGAATGATAGTGCGAATATGACTCGTATGGCGGGTAAATATTACACGTTGGAGGAAGCGAGAGAGTTGACCATGTTCTGTAAAGCTCATCAGGTACTGTTGATTCCGGAGATTGATATGCCCGGACATAGTGCGGCATTTATCCGTACTTTCCGTCATGATATGCAAAGTCCGGAAGGAATGAAAATCCTGAAACTCCTGCTGGATGAGATTTGTGAAACGTTTGATGTTCCATATCTCCATATTGGAACAGATGAAGTGCATTTTACCAATCCGCAGTTTGTGCCCGAAATGGTGGCTTATATCCGTGATAAAGGGAAAAAAGTGATTTCCTGGAATCCCGGATGGAAGTATAAGACAGGTGAGATCGATATGATGCAGCTTTGGAGTTATCGTGGCAAAGCCCAACAAGGTATTCCCGCTATTGACTCCCGTTTCCATTATTTGAATCATTTTGATACGTTCGGCGATATAATTGCTCTATATAATAGTCGGATTTATAATGCAGATATGGGAAGTGATGATCTTGCCGGAGTCATTATGGGTATCTGGAATGATCGTTTAATCGACAAAGAGTGGAATATGGTTCTGGAAAATAACTTTTATCCGAATATGCTGGCTATCGCAGAGCGTTCATGGCGGGGAGGAGGAACTGAATATTTCGATAAGCAGGGAACAATTCTTCCTGTAGATGAAAACTCTGAGGTCTTTCGTAATTTTGAGGACTTCGAAAGTCGTATGTTATGGTATAAAGAGCATCTGTTTAAAGGGTATCCATTTGCCTATGTCAAACAGACTCATGTAAAATGGAACATTACAGATGCTTTTCCGAATGAGGGGGATCTGACTAAAGTTTTTCCACCGGAAGAAGAGCTGAAAGATTCATATACCTATGAAGGGAAGCAATATGGAGTGCGTTCTGCCATAGGAGCCGGTATCTATCTTCGGCACGTATGGGGTAAAATTGTGCCGGCTTTTTACAAAGATCCACAGGAGAATCATACTGCTTATGCTTACACGTATGTCTATTCTTCTAAAACACAGGAAGTAGGCTTATGGGCTGAATTTCAGAATTATGGACGTTCAGAGAATGACCTGCCGCCATTGCCGGGAAAGTGGGATTATAAAGAAAGCCGTATCTGGATTAATGATCAGGAAATACTGCCCCCGGTATGGTCTGCTACTCATCTCGTGAAAAGCTCGGAAACAGCCTTAGGTAATGAGAATTGTGTGGCACGTCCGCCACTACGGGTTCATTTGCATAAAGGCTGGAATAAGGTATTGCTGAAACTGCCTGTCGGCAAATTCTCAACGAATGAAGTACGATTGGTTAAATGGATGTTTACTGCAGTATTTGTGACTCCTGACGGCGATAAGGCCGTAGAAGGGCTGATCTATTCTCCGGAAAAGAAAATGTAATTGACTTTTATATGATGAAAAATGTATTATTGATTGTTGTTTCCATCTTGTTTATTACAGCAGCGAGTGCACAGGAAAATCGTATTAAAGTTGCCTGCATCGGGAATAGTATCACCTATGGTTATGGATTGCCCGACCGGACTACACAATCGTATCCGGCGCAATTACAGAAGATGTTGGGAGAGTCTTATCAAGTCGAAAACTTCGGCAAATCGGGTGCTACCTTGTTGAATAAAGGGCACCGGCCTTATATGCAGCAAGATGAGTTTCGCAGAGCGATCGACTTCGCCGGAGATATTGTGGTTATTCATTTGGGCATCAATGATACAGATCCCCGTGATTGGCCCGATTATCGTGATTTCTTTGTGAAAGATTACATTGAATTGATCGATTCTTTTCGGGCGGCTAATTCTAAAGTCCGGATTATGATTGCCAGACTTACGCCTATTGCCGATCGGCATCCTCGTTTCCTGTCAGGGACACGTGACTGGCATGGAGAAATACAATTGGCTATTGAGAATGTGGCACGCTATACCGGAGTACAGTTGATCGACTTTCATGAGCCGTTGTATTCATACCCTTTCATATTGACGGACGCCGTACACCCTGATCCCGAAGGAACGTTTATTATGGCTCAGACCGTATATTCCGCCATTACCGGAGATTATGGCGGACTGAAAATGTCGTTGCTTTATACAGACAATATGGTATTTCAACGGGATGTTCCGTTGACGGTTCAAGGAATTGCCAATGCCGGGGACCGGGTTACTGTAAGCATAGCCGACCGGCAAATGAAAACAAAAGCAGGTCTGAATGGAAAATGGTCGGTAACGCTGCCTCCTTTAAAGGCGGGTGGTCCTTATACCTTAAAGATCTCAACGGATGAGACGGGTTTTCAATATCAAAATGTGTTAGCGGGTGAAGTCTGGCTTTGTTCCGGTCAGTCAAATATGGAGTTTATGCTGAAACAGGCTTCGACTGCCCGAGCCGATATTCCACGTGCCGTAGATCAGCAACTTCGTTTGTATGATATGAAAGCACGTTGGCGCACAAATGCCGTCGAATGGGAGGCGAACGTACTTGATTCGTTGAATCATCTCCAATATTATAAGGATACGGAATGGAAAAATTGTGCTCCGGCGACAGCTTCTGATTTCTCGGCAATTGCATACTATTTTGGTAAGATGCTAAGAGATAGTCTGAAGGTTCCGGTTGGATTGATTTGCAATGCCGTTGGAGGATCACCTACAGAAGCCTGGGTAGATAGAGCTAGTTTGGAATATCAGTTTCCCGCCATTTTAAAAGACTGGACTAAAAATGATTTTATTCAGGAATGGGTGCGCGGACGGGCTGCTTTGAATATAAAAAAGTCAGTAAATAGCCAGCAGAGGCATCCATATGAGCCTTGTTATTTATATGAGTCGGGGATTCGGCCTTTGGAACAGTATCCGATACGAGGAGTAATCTGGTATCAGGGAGAATCGAATGCACATAATTGGGAAGCTCATGAAAAATTATTTAAACTGCTCGTGAATAGTTGGCGGAAGAATTGGAATGATGCTTGCCTGCCTTTTTATTATGTACAATTATCCAGTTTGAATCGCCCTTCCTGGCCTTGGTTCCGTGAGAGTCAGCGTAGAATGTTGAATGAAATTTCTCATATCGGAATGGCTGTATCCAGCGATCATGGTGATTCTCAGGATGTGCATCCTACCTGTAAGAAACCCGTGGGAGAGCGTTTGGCGCGATGGGCTTTGAATAAAACGTATCAGAAAAATGTCATTCCTTCCGGTCCTTTATTTCGTGGTGCAAACGTTCGCGGTGGGAAAGTCTTTTTATCTTTTGATTATGGAAAAGGGATGCGGAGTTCAGACGGAAAGCCTTTACAATGCTTTGAAGTAGCGGAATATGATGGTATCTATTATCCGGCAACGGCTGAGGTTGTAGGAGACCAGGTGAAGGTGTATAGTAAAGAAGTGCCAAATCCCCGCTATGTACGTTATGGCTGGCAACCTTTTACGCGGGCTAATCTGATCAATCGGGAAGGACTGCCTGCTTCGACATTTCGTGCCGAATTTTCGATGAAATGAGATATTTTGTAGCTTCAATAGGAAATATTTAACAAAAAAGCAATATCTTTACTCCGTTAATATCTAATGCCCCCACTATGATCTTAAATTTGACAGGAAAGATAGCGCCGATAGCATGTGGATTGCTATGTTGCTGTAGTATGGTTTATGCTCAAGGTAATGACACTTCGGAAGTCATGCTACTGGATACCGGTTGGGAATTTTCTCAATCAGGGACTGAAAAGTGGATGCCAGCCACGGTTCCTGGTACGGTTCATCAGGACCTGATCAGTCATGAATTACTGCCGAATCCTTTTTATGGGATGAATGAAAAGAAAATTCAATGGGTGGAGAATGAGGACTGGGAATATAGAACCTCCTTTATAGTCTCCGAAGAGCAATTGAATCGTGACGGAATCCAACTTATTTTTGAAGGTCTTGATACCTATGCAGACGTATATCTCAACGGCTCATTACTGCTGAAGGCTGATAATATGTTTGTGGGGTATACACTTCCTGTAAAATCTGTGTTGCGGAAGGGCGAGAATCACTTATATATTTATTTCCATTCACCTATTCGGCAAACGTTGCCACAATATGCTTCCAATGGCTTCAATTATCCGGCGGATAACGATCATCACGAGAAACATCTTAGTGTGTTCAGCCGTAAGGCTCCGTATAGTTACGGTTGGGACTGGGGCATCCGAATGGTGACAAGTGGTGTCTGGCGCCCGGTTACTCTTCGTTTTTACGACATAGCTACCATATCTGACTACCATGTCAGACAATTATTGCTGACAGATGAAAACGCTCGTCTGTCTAATGAACTGATTGTAAACCAGATCGTTCCTCAGAAAATTCCGGCTGAAGTAAGGGTCAATGTATCGTTGAATGGAACTACCGTTACAGAAGTAAAACAGCAGGTGACCCTGCAACCCGGGATAAATCATATCACTCTTCCTGCTGAAGTGACGAACCCTGTACGATGGATGCCAAATGGTTGGGGAACTCCGACTCTGTATGATTTCTCGGCTCAGATAGCTTTTGGAGATCGGATTGTTGCGGAACAATCTCATCGGATTGGTTTACGAACGATTCGTGTGGTAAATGAAAAAGATAAGGACGGAGAATCTTTTTATTTTGAAGTCAATGGCATACCGATGTTTGCCAAAGGAGCTAATTATATTCCTCAGGATGCACTGCTGCCTAATGTTACTACGGAACGCTATCAGACTTTGTTCCGTGACATGAAGGAGGCCAATATGAATATGGTTCGTATATGGGGCGGTGGGACATATGAGAATAATCTTTTCTATGACCTTGCCGATGAGAACGGGATACTTGTCTGGCAGGATTTTATGTTTGCGTGTACTCCTTATCCATCCGATCCTACTTTCCTGAAACGGGTAGAGGCGGAGGCTGTTTACAATATTCGCCGTCTTCGGAATCATGCCTCTTTGGCGATGTGGTGTGGTAATAATGAAATACTGGAAGCTCTGAAATATTGGGGTTTTGAGAAGAAGTTTACTCCGGAGGTTTATCAAGGATTAATGCATGGTTATGATAAACTGTTCCGTGAGCTGTTGCCTTCAATGGTTAAAGAATTTGATTCGGATCGTTTTTATGTGCACAGTTCGCCTTATCTCGCTAACTGGGGGCGTCCGGAGTCATGGGGGACAGGAGACAGTCATAATTGGGGAGTCTGGTACGGAAAGAAGCCATTTGAGTCTTTAGATACTGATTTGCCGCGTTTTATGAGTGAATTTGGTTTCCAGTCATTTCCGGAAATGAAAACCATTGCTGCTTTTGCTGCTTCTGAAGATTATCAGATTGAGTCTGAAGTGATGAATGCGCATCAGAAGAGTAGTATTGGTAATTCGTTGATCCGTACTTATATGGAACGTGATTATATCATTCCCGAAAGTTTCGAGGATTTTGTGTATGTCGGATTAGTCTTGCAAGGACAGGGGATGCGGCATGGATTAGAAGCTCACAGACGCAATCGTCCTTATTGTATGGGGACATTGTATTGGCAGTTGAACGACAGTTGGCCGGTAGTATCCTGGTCAAGTATTGATTATTATGGTAATTGGAAGGCATTACATTATCAGGCAAAGCGTGCTTTTGCACCGGTCTTGATCAATCCTATACAGCAGAATGACAGTTTGAGTGTTTATCTGATCTCAGACCGGCTTGATACAATGGAGCAAATGACATTGGAAATGAAAGTCGTGGATTTTGATGGAAAAACGCTGGGTAAGAAGATACAAGTACATTCGTTGGAAGTTCCGGCAAATACTTCAAAATGTGTTTATCGTGCAAAACTGGATGGCTGGCTGACTCCCGAAGACTGCCGACGTAGCTTCTTGAAATTGATACTCAAAGATAAATCGGGACATCAGGTGGCTGAGAGCGTCCATTTTTTCAGAAAGACGAAAGATTTGCAACTTCCTCCGACATCAGTATCCTATCAAATGAAGCAGACGGATGGTAAATGTGAATTGACTCTCTTTTCATCAATGTTGGCAAAAGATATTTTTATTGAGACTCCATTGCAAGGAGCCCGTTACAGTGACAACTTCTTTGATCTCTTACCCGGAGAACGTAAGAAAGTAATTATCACTTCTCCCCGGATAAAGAAGGGAGAAGAATTACCTGTCAATATCAAGCATATTCGAGAAACCTATAAATAAAACTAATTTATTAACTACTAACACCTAATTTTTATTTTATGAAACAACTCCTAAAATTAACAGGATGTGTGGCACTGGCAGGACTGATGAGCTCTTGTGGCTCGGTACAAGAAGAAGCCAATTATCAGATTATCCCATTGCCACAAGAAATTGTAACATCGCAAGTAAACCCCTTTATTTTGAAAAGCGGTGTGAAAATCCTTTATCCGGAAGGAAATGAGAAGATGCAGCGTAATGCGCAATTTTTGGCTGATTATCTGAAGACTGCAACCGGAAAAGACTTTTCGATTGAAGCCGGAACTGAAGGTAAAAATGCTATAGTGCTGGCGTTAGGCTCAGAAGTAGAAAACCCTGAATCTTATCAGTTGAAAGTCACCGATCAAGGTGTCACGATAACTGCCCCTACAGAAGCTGGAGTTTTCTATGGTATTCAGACTTTGCGTAAATCATTGCCTATTGCTTTGGGTGCTGATGTAGCATTGCCTGCTGTTGAAATTAAGGATGCTCCTCGTTTCGGTTATCGTGGTGCACATTTCGATGTTAGTCGTCATTTCTTCACAATTGATGAAGTGAAGACTTATATTGATATGCTGGCTTTGCACAACATGAACCGTTTGCACTGGCATATCACTGACGATCAGGGATGGCGTCTGGAAATCAAGAAATATCCGAAGTTGACGGAAATAGGTTCTCAAAGATCGGGAACAGTCATCGGACGTAACTCCGGTGAATATGACAATACACCCTATGGTGGATTCTATACACAGGAACAGGCTAAGGAAATTGTAGATTATGCCGCAGAACGTTATATCACTGTTGTTCCTGAGATTGACCTTCCGGGACACATGCTGGCTGCCCTTGCCGCTTATCCGGAATTGGGTTGTACCGGTGGACCGTATGAAGTTTGGAGACAATGGGGAGTAGCCGATGATGTACTTTGTGCCGGCAACGATCAGGTTCTGAAATTCCTGGAAGATGTATATGGCGAATTGATTGAAATCTTCCCTTCAGAGTATATCCATGTAGGTGGTGACGAATGTCCGAAGGTAAGATGGGAGAAATGTCCGAAATGTCAGGCACGTATCAAAGCGTTGGGCTTGAAATCGGATAAGAATCATAGTAAGGAAGAACGTTTGCAGAGTTTCGTTATCAATCATATAGAGAAGTTCCTGAACGATCACGGACGTCAGATTATCGGTTGGGATGAGATTCTCGAAGGCGGACTTGCTCCTAATGCAACAGTTATGTCATGGCGTGGCGAAAGTGGAGGTATTGAAGCTGCCAAGCAGAAACATGATGTGATCATGACCCCGAACACTTATCTGTATTTTGATTATTATCAGGCTAAAGATACTGAGAATGAACCTTTCGGTATCGGAGGTTATTTGCCGATGGAAAGGGTGTACAGCTATGAGCCGATGCCGGCTTCCCTTACTCCGGAAGAACAGCAGTATATAAAAGGTGTACAGGCTAATCTCTGGACAGAATATATTGCTACTTTCTCTCATGCTCAATATATGGTCTTGCCTCGTTGGGCTGCTTTGTGTGAAGTCCAGTGGTCAACACCTGATAAGAAGAACTACGAAGATTTCTTATCTCGTCTTCCACGACTGATTAAGTGGTATGATGCAGAAGGATATAATTATGCAAAGCACGTATTTGACGTAAAAGCAGAATTTACTCCGAATCCGGCTGATGGTACTTTAGACATTACACTTACTACAATTGACAATGCGCCAATCCACTACACGCTAGATGGTACAGAGCCGACTAGTACTTCTCCCGTTTATGATGGCGCTTTGAAGATTAAGGAAAATGCAGACTTCTCGGCTATAGCTATTCGCCCTACTGGAAATAGTCGTGTCGTTTCTGAGAAAATCGATTTCAGTAAATCAAGCATGAAGCCGATTGTTGCTAATCAGCCGGTGAATAAACAATATGAGTTCAAAGGTGTCTCTACGTTGGTAGATGGCTTGAAAGGAAATGGTAACTATAAAACCGGACGCTGGATTGCATTTAGAGGAAATGATATGGATGTGACTATTGATCTCAAACAACCAACAGAGATTTCAAGCGTTGCCATTTCTACTTGCGTAGAGAAGGGAGATTGGGTTTTTGATACAAGAGGACTCTCTGTAGAAGTTTCAGAAGACGGCACAAACTTCACGAAAGTGGCATCTGAAGCTTATCCTGCAATGAAGGAAACTGATAAAAATGGTGTTTATGACCATAAACTAACATTTACACCTGTAACTGCACAATATGTGAAAGTTATAGCTTCACCCGAGAAAAGTATTCCGGAATGGCATGGTGGTAAGAGTTATCCAGGCTTTTTATTTGTAGACGAAATCACAATTAATTAATGAATATAAGAAAGAGATACACTAAAGTTTGTCTTTTCTTATGGGTAATCGGGATGTGTCTTTGTGCACATCCCATTAATGCACAGTCCGTAATTCCTGTTCCCTTAAAGATGGAACAGGGTACGGGCTCTTTTTTACTCTCTGAAAAAACAAAGCTTTATACAAACTTACAAGGAGAAGAAGCTATTCTTCTGGGCGACTATCTGAAAACTGCATTACCTGTACAATTTAAGGAAGGGAAAAAGAAAGATAAACAGAATGTCTTGTCTTTATTGATAACAGAAAAGAATCCTCAGTTGGTGTCACCGGAAAGTTATATATTATCCGTTACTCCTAAACATATTCTGATTCAGGCTTCTTCCGGTGCTGGGTTGTTTTATGGAATTCAGACACTGTTGCAATTATCTCAGCTTTCGGGCACGGGTTATTCTATAGTTTCTGTTGAAGTACAGGATACCCCTCGTTTTGCTTATCGTGGGATGATGCTGGATGTCTCCCGCCACTTCTTCTCTAAAGAATTTGTGAAGAAACAGATAGACGCATTGGCATTTTATAAACTAAACCGTTTGCATTTGCATTTGACGGATGCGGCAGGATGGAGACTTGAAATAAAGAAATATCCTTTATTGACGGAATTTGCCGCCTGGCGTACTGATGCCAACTGGAAGAAGTGGTGGAATGGCGGACGGAAATATCTCCGTTTTGATGAGCCCGGTGCTTCCGGTGGTTATTATACTCAGGATGACATGAAGGAGATTATTGCATATGCGCAGCAGCATTATATCACAATCATTCCTGAAATCGAGATGCCTGCTCATTCAGAAGAAGTATTGGCTGCTTATCCGCAACTCTCCTGTTCGGGTGAACCTTATAAAAACGCAGATTTTTGTGTTGGAAATGAAGAAACATTCACTTTCTTAGAAAATGTGCTTACTGAAGTAATGGAGCTTTTTCCATCGGAATATATTCATGTAGGAGGCGATGAGGCTGGTAAGGCGGCTTGGAAGACTTGTCCGAAATGTCAGAAAAGGATGCAGGATGAACATCTTTCTAATGTAGACGAGCTACAAAGCTATCTGATTCATCGTATTGAACTGTTTCTGAATGCACATGGACGTAAGTTGCTGGGTTGGGATGAAATTCTTCAAGGTGGTCTGGCTCCTAATGCTACTGTAATGTCATGGCGTGGCGAAGAGGGAGGTATTGCTGCTGTCCGTTCCGGTCATCAGGCAATTATGACTCCCGGTCAATATTGTTATTTGGATAGTTATCAGGATGCTCCGTATTCTCAGCCGGAAGCCATCGGAGGATATTTGCCATTGGAGAAGGTTTATTCATATAATCCGGTTTCAGATTCTTTAACTGTAGAACAGGCAAAACTTGTTTATGGTGTGCAGGCAAATCTATGGGCAGAATATATCCCCACTCCGGAGCATATGGAATATATGATATATCCTCGTATCCTTGCTTTGGCAGAAGTGGCTTGGTCGGCTTCCGAACGTAAATCATGGACAGACTTTCATAATCGTGCATTGAAAGCAGTTGATGATTTGCAAGCGAAAGGATATCATACTTTTGATCTTAAAAATGAGATAGGAAGTCGTCCGGAGTCTTTGAAGCCGATAAGTCATTTGGCTGTGGGGAAAAAGGTGATTTATAATGCTCCGTATAGTCCTCACTATCCTGCGCAGGGAAATACAGCTCTTACTGATGGTATTCGTGGCGACTGGACTTATGGAGATGGATCCTGGCAAGGTTTTATCGATAAAAAGCGATTGGATGTTACCATTGATATGGGTACGGAAACTGCTGTCCATTCTGTCTCTGCTGATTTTATGCAAGTGGTAGGGGCAGAGGTCTTTTTGCCTGAATCTGTCACTATTTCCATTTCTGATGATGGAGCAAACTTCACAGAATTGAAACAATATACTTTTGAAGTAAATAGAAAAGAAGCTATTAAATTTATTAGTATTTCATGGGAAGGCAGTGCTGAAGGACGGTATATACGTTATCAGGCTCGTGCCGGAGAAGAGTTTGGCGGATGGATATTTACAGATGAAATAGTAGTGAAATAATCAGATGTATAATTTATGACTATAAATATTAGATACTTATTAGGAATAGCCCTCCTTTTTTCTTTCTCTGTGATCAGTGCACAAGTACGAACCTCGTATACTTTTGAGAAAGGGTGGAAGTTTACACGTGAAGATAATGCTGATTTTATTCAGCCTGACTATAATGATATCAAGTGGCAATCTGTGGTAGTACCCCATGACTGGGCTATTTATGGACCTTTTGGTATAGATAATGACAGGCAATTGACAGCCATTGCGCAAGACGGACAAAAAGAAGCGATGGAACATGCCGGACGTACAGGTGGTCTTCCTTTCGTCGGAGTGGGTTGGTATCGGCTGAATTTTGATGCTCCCTCTTTTGTCAAAGGGAAAAAGGCTACATTGATTTTTGACGGAGCTATGAGCCATGCTCGTGTGTATATTAACGGTCAGGAGGCTGGTTATTGGCCTTATGGATACAATACCTTTTATCTGGATGTAACTCCCTATCTGAAAGAGGGGACAAAGAATACTTTAGCTGTTCGTTTGGAGAATGAGACAGAATCTTCCCGTTGGTATCCGGGAGCCGGACTTTACAGAAATGTACATCTGGTAGTAACGGAAGATGCTCATATTCCGACATGGGGTACACAGTTAACTACTCCGGTAGTGAAGGATGATTATGCGAAAGTGAATATAAAAACGACTTTGGTCGTACCTTCCGGAAAACAGTTTGATGCATACCGTATAGTGACTGAACTTAAAGATAAGGATGGAAAAGTAATAACTACTGATGAAAAACAAGGTTCCCGTTTTGATGATAATATCTTCAGTCAGGAACTTGTTGTCAGTCGTCCGGCTTTATGGAGCCCGGAAACTCCTGTTCTTTATCAGGCTGTCTCTAAAGTCTATGAAGGCAATATACTGAAGGATGAATATACAACATCTTTCGGTATTCGTACTATTGAGGTCATTCCCAATAAGGGCTTTTTCTTAAATGGAAAGAGAACTTCATTCAAAGGCGTATGCAATCATCATGATCTCGGCCCCTTGGGAGGCGCTGTGAATGATGCTGCTATTCGTCGTCAGATTCGTATTTTGAAAGATATGGGTTGTAATGCGATTCGTACTTCTCATAATATGCCTGCTCCTGAGTTAATCAGAGCTTGTGATGAGATGGGAATGATGGTGATGGCGGAATCGTTTGATGAATGGAAGGCTATGAAGGTTAAGAACGGCTATCGTCATGTTTTTGACGAATGGGCAGTAAAGGATTTGACGAACTTGCTACGTCATTATCGTAATAATCCGAGTGTGGTGATGTGGTGCATCGGAAATGAGGTTCCCGAACAATGGGATGGAAATAAAGGACCTAAGATGTCTTATTTTCTACAGGAACTTTGTCATCGTGAAGATCCGACACGTCCTGTCACACAGGGGATGGATGCGCCGGATGCTGTAGTCAATAATAATATGGCGGCAGTAATGGATATTGCGGGATTTAATTATAGGCCACATAAATATCAGGAGAATTATAAAAAACTTCCTCAACAGATAGTCTTGGGTAGTGAGACTGCTTCTACGGTTAGTTCGCGTGGAGTATATAAATTCCCTGTTACCCGGCAATGGATGAAGAAATATGACGATCATCAGTCTTCCTCTTATGATGTGGAGTCTTGTTCATGGTCCAATCTGCCTGAGGATGATTTTATTCAGCATGAGGACTTACCTTATTGCATAGGAGAGTTTGTTTGGACAGGATTCGATTATCTGGGTGAACCGACTCCCTATTATACAGATTGGCCCAGTCATTCTTCACTATTTGGAATTATCGATTTAGCAGGGCTGCCCAAAGACCGTTATTATCTCTATCGTAGTCACTGGAATAAAGAACAGGAAACACTTCACATTCTTCCTCACTGGAATTGGGAAGGACGAGAGGGAGAGATAACTCCTGTCTTTGTATATACCAACTATCCTTCAGCCGAATTATTCATCAACGGAAAGAGCCAAGGGAAACGTACCAAAGACCTTTCCGTAACCATTGATAATAGTGCTGACTCTGTTTCCATCATGAACTTGAAACGTCAGAGCCGTTACCGCCTAATGTGGATGGATACAAAATATGAGCCAGGCACGGTGAAAGTCGTGGCTTATAATGCTGACGGGAAAGCTGTAGCTGAAAAAGAACTCCATACAGCCGGTAAACCGGATCATATTGAATTGGTAGCTGATCGTAATGTAATCAAGGCGGATGGAAAAGATCTATCTTTTGTGACAGTGCGAGTGGTAGATAGAGACGGTAATTTGTGTCCGGATGCCTCACATGAAATCTGTTTCAAAGTGAAGGGAGAGGGTAGTTACCGTGCAGGAGCTAATGGTAATGCAGCTTCCTTGGAATTTTTCCAGCGTCCGAAGATGAAAGTCTTCAGTGGTATGATGACTGCTATTGTATCTTCGACAGAGCAGCCAGGCAAAATAACCCTTGAAGCTACGGGTAAAGGCTTGAAAAAAGGAGTCTTAATCATTGAAAGCCGTCAGGAAGCTAAGAAGTAAGAAATATCGTTGTAATATGTGTAATTCCTCTAAGTGTTTCATTGCGATACACTTAGAGGAATTTTTGTTTAAGCAGGCAGGAGTTTAACATCTTTGCAGGCAAAATAAAAGCTGTAAAAGTATGTTCTTTTATTAAATTGTATTACTTTTGCATCGTTTTAGTACTGTATCCGTTTCTCTATGAACCTTGGTTCTTATATGGAGATAAGATAAAAAGGCTAAATCCTTAAGAGATGCGCTACTGCTTCATAAATGGATTTCATTTGTGAAAGTCAGGGCGCTTTTGTCTTTTAAGTAAGTGATGAAATAAAAAACAAGGGGTAATGGGTGATAATGAATGATTTGGACAAAGAACGACAAACAGAGGGAAGGAAGGCATGGTATGCTGTACAAACCTTCTATTGTAAAGAAGAACATTTGGGGAAATATTTGGAAAAAAAAGGGGTAAATTATTTTATTCCGATGCGATATATCGAGCATGAGACGCTTGATGGTAAAAAGCATCGGAAACTGACTCCAGCTGTACACAATCTGCTGTTTATCGAGAAAGAATTTACGGAAAAAGAACTATTAGAAAGGGTAAAAGATTGTACTATACCTTTTTTGCTTGTTCGTGACCGGAGTACACGGCGGTGTTATGAGATTCCAGACTGTGAGATGTTGGAATTCCGTGCCGTATGCGATCCTAATTATAAAGGAACTCTTTATGTCGATACAGTAACAGCAGAAGCCCGTCCCGGACAAGCAGTTCGGGTGATCCGTGGCCCGTTTGCCGGACTTGAAGGCAAACTCACGCAATACAAGAAGAGCTATTACGTAGTTGTTACGTTAGCTACTATCGGCGTCATGCTACATATTCCCAAGTGGTATTGCGAAAAAATCAACTAATCATAACATTACGATCATCTGCTCAACACCTTGTTGTCGGACACTTCATGTTTGACCTTTAGAACTGTTTTTTTAATCTCGGAAGGTAATCTATTTATTTAATAAAATATTCATTTTTTTGAGTGGAAGGATATATACCCTGCCACTCAAATCTTGAGTACTAATAACAAATCAATGAAAGGAATTGTTTTAGCCGGTGGTTCAGGTACTCGTTTGTATCCGATCACAAAAGGAGTGAGCAAACAACTGCTCCCTATCTTTGATAAGCCAATGATTTATTATCCTATTTCGGTATTGATGTTGGCTGGTATACGTGAGATTCTGATAATTTCTACTCCTTATGATCTTCCGGGCTTTAAACGTCTTTTAGGAGATGGCTCAGATTATGGTGTACATTTTGAATATGCAGAGCAACCTTCTCCGGATGGATTAGCCCAAGCATTTATTATCGGAGAAGAATTTATCGGTAACGATTCCGTTTGTCTGGTACTAGGTGATAATATTTTCTATGGTCAGGGTTTCACCCATATGCTGAAAGAAGCTGTGCATACTGCAGAAGAAGAGAATAAAGCTACTGTTTTCGGATACTGGGTTGCCGATCCTGAACGTTATGGTGTTGCTGAATTTGATAAAATAGGGAATGTTCTGAGTATAGAAGAAAAACCTATTCAGCCAAAATCTAATTATGCAGTAGTCGGTCTTTATTTCTATCCTAATAAAGTGGTGGAAGTTGCTAAAAATATCACACCATCTTCGCGTGGTGAATTAGAGATTACGGCGGTGAATCAGCAATTTCTGAATGATCAGGAACTTAAAGTGCAGCTGCTAGGTCGTGGATTCGCTTGGCTGGATACAGGAACTCATGATTCTTTATCCGAAGCCAGTACTTTTATTGAAGTTATTGAGAAACGTCAAGGGTTGAAGGTAGCATGCTTGGAAGGTATTGCCTTACGTCATGGATGGATTACTACTGATAAAATGCGCGAACTGGCCCAGCCTATGCTAAAGAATCAGTATGGACAATATTTGTTAAAGGTAATTGATGAGTTAACACAGAAATAAACTTAATACTTAATTTTCAAAATAATCACAGTGGAAGTTATTAAAACAGCTATAGAAGGTGTGTTCATTATTGAACCTCGTTTGTTTAAGGATGATCGTGGCTATTTCTTCGAATCTTTCTCGCAACGGGAATTTAATGAGAAAATTCGTAAAGTGAATTTTGTACAAGATAATGAGAGTAAGTCTGGTTATGGGGTGCTACGAGGTTTACATTTTCAGAAGCCTCCTTATGCACAAAGTAAATTAGTTCGTGTTATTAAAGGTGCTGTTTTGGATGTTGCGGTAGATATTCGCAAAGGCTCACCAACGTTTGGAAAGTATGTATCTGTAGAACTGACAGAAGATAATCATCGTCAATTTTTTATTCCTCGTGGTTTTGCTCATGGATTCAGTGTGCTGACGGATGAAGTTATTTTTCAATATAAATGTGATAATTTCTATGCTCCGCAAAGTGAAGGGGCTTTGGCATGGGATGATCCTGATTTGGGTATTGATTGGAGAGTTCCGGCAAATGAGATTGTTTTGTCTGAGAAGGATAATCATCATGAATTATTGAAAGATGCTTCTTGGTTGTTTAACTATAATGAAAGTCTATATTAAATAATGACTGTCTCTTATACACATCTGACGCTGCCGACGAATAGCCTTG
>ERZ1027069.518-NODE-518-length-18632-cov-6.021693_pt1 | contig 18632 bp, 10 predicted proteins | sample MGYA00519281_ERZ1027069 | MGnify/ENA primary metagenome ERZ1027069 (study PRJEB26926, sample SAMN06164836) | human gut metagenome | biome: ENVO:00009003; feature: ENVO:2100002; material: ENVO:00002003 | host: Homo sapiens | place: USA | collected 2012 ... | reverse complement strand
CGAGATGTAGAGAGGTCTCGTGGGCTCGGAGATGTGTATAAGAGACAGCAATATTGGCAATGGCCAGTTCCCGTTGTCCCAACCGTTCTACGGCAACAAAGAACACGAACCAGGTCGCCATCGATAAGAAATATTGAAGCATCGTGAAGCAAGAAATGCTGAGAATACGCATCAGCAATGCCGGATCGAACGAGCGCAGACGATTCAGACCATACTTTTTCAAATCAACACTGATATATGTATAGATCAGGAAGAAGAGAATGGAAGAGGCTTCCGCCAGTACAGAAGCGATAGCAGCTCCCTTGATTCCCATTTCCGGCAGACCGAATTTACCGAAAATCAGTGCATAGTCCAATATGACGTTGGTTAATGCCATGACAACAGCATTGATGGTCAAGACCTTGGTACGTGTGATGCCGATGTACAGGGCACGGAACATGACATTGACAAACGAGAAGAAGAACCCGTAAATACGCCAGTCCAGAAACTCCATAGTGCCTTCGTAGATGGATTCGGAAGAAACCAGCAACCGCATGATATTTCCTCCGAACGCTTTGGTGAAGCCGAACATCAATATAGCTATCAACAGGAGGAACATAATCCCCTGAATCATTACGGGACCTACATCACTGTAGCGTCCTTCTCCATTGCGTCGTGCAATGACAATTTGTGATCCTGTGCTGAATCCGAAAGCGATGGTGAATATACATATATAAAATAGTCCACCCATAGCCGAAGCTCCCAGGGCCACTTCACTAACGTGCCCTAAGAATGCGGTATCGGTGACATTGATGACATTTTGCGCCAGCAAGCTGAGTAGTATCGGGTAACTGACACTCCAAATCTGTTTGTTGGTATACATAATTAAGCGTTTAAGTTTACAGTTTGCAAAGATAGCGCTTTATTCCGATTCTGAAGCAATGGGATAGGTGAAAACAATTTCCGGGCCTTCTGTTCCCCGGGCGTTTACCTGATAGCTTCCTCCGAAGTAAGCCAGCAATAACTGGTTGATCTCATGCCTGATGCCGGTCTCCTGTGAGGTGAAAGCCTCGTCCGCCAATGGAGAGTTGAGAATGCGGAAATAAAGCATTTCGCCTTTCCGGCTTAATGTAAAGCGGATAATCCGTTCCTCCTGTTGTCCCTCTGTTTCATGTTCATGCGGATAGGTCAGGGTACTGAGCAGAGCGTATCCCAATCGGGTGGTATCTGTGCGAAGGGACAGTGACTCGACTTCCGGAGTGAAGCGGACTTGAATGCCTGTCTTTTCATTATTCATGCGTGCCATGTAGCATACTTCGTTACAAAGTGCGACGGCATCATAGTCTTGTATCTGGAACTTCATCATTTTGGCTTCCAGACGAGACAGGTCGAGTACATCATTGACCAGTCTCATTAATCTTTCTGAGCTTTGGTGGATGATCGCCGAGTATTCTTCTCTTGTTTTTTCATCTATATTCGGTTCGCTGGCTATGAGTTGCGAGAAACCTACCACGTTGTTGAGCGGGGTCCGGATGTTATAACTCATGTTTGACAGGAAGCGATTTTTTATTTCGTTGGTTACCCGTACCGTTTCCGCTGCTTTGCGTATTTCGCTCTCGGAATATTTCAGGGCTTTGCGGATTTTGGAGAGCCGGAATAGGGAAATAAATAATACGATCAGAATGGCACTGATTACGATCAGGCTGATCAGACGTATTTGGTTGGTCTGCTTTTGTTGTTCCAGTTCTATCTTGTCCAGATTATAGCTTTTTTTGATTTGCTCCATTTGGGTGTTGGAGAGTGCCATGGCAGCCGAGTCCTTGATGGCCAGTGCCTGTTGGTAGAGAGTTGTCGCTCTGTTATTATCTCCGGCTTCCACCCATATTTTAGCCTGTTTCAGCAGTTGTTCGGCATAGTCGCTGGTGAAATCTTTCTTGAGCATAGTTAATGTCGTGTCGATGTAGGCTGATGCCTGCTGATATTGTTTGATACTCTGATAGTATTTCGCATAGATGTCGTAGTAGAGCACCTTATACATGAAATAGGTATTTTCAGTCAGATACTTTTTAGACTTTTCTATATGTGAATAAGCAATTTGGGGCTGATTGGTATTCAGGTAATAATGCGCATAGAAAATCTCATTGAAAATGAATACGTCTGCAAATCCGTCTTTTAGAGATGGATTGTCAATGATGAATTTACGGAGTACATTTTCCAACTCTTGCAGGTATTTTAGTTGCCTGTAATTGTCCTTCATTTCTTTGGTTACGGATATGAGCTGTGACAGGACGGAGATATGGACTACCGCATTGCCATTCTTTGGAAGTAGCCTGTAGGCTTCTTCCAATGCTTTGAGCCCCTCGTCCCAGCGCTGGCTGCCGATATATGCGTTGGACAGGCACTGATAAGCAGCTACCGTTCCACGGTTATTGTCAATATCAAGGGCTTTCTGTTTCATCTTGTTTGCTTCGCTGATGGCAAGCTCATATTGTTCGGTAAAGGTGTATAGGTCAATCTGAAAGCGTCGGGCGTCGAAGAAATAATCCCATAAACCGGATTTTTGTACCAACGGTTCCATCTTGACTATCCATTTGGCTACACTATCCTGTTCGCAACGGTTGTAATAATACAACAAATGATAATAAGCGGCTAAACTGGCATACTTGTCATTTTTCAGTTTTAACGCTTCCTGCATCAGCGAATCCGAATACTGGATACATTTGTAGTTGTTCTGCTCTATCTTGATAATGTCGTTCAGGGTAGAGAGGCGTGTGGTGTCATGCGGCAGCGTTTGCAACACTTGCAGCAGACTGTCTGAGGCTGTATCGGTGTTTGCATAGCCCGACAGTAGGCCATAGCAGGTGATGATCAGTAATATCAGTCGTTTCATCGTGTTTCCTCCTTCTTTATCTGCGCATGGCAAATCGGGTGTGTGAACAGAAAACGTGCTCCTTTGTCATAGTCCGGGTCGATCCATATTTTGCCTCCCAGTTGCTCGATGATAAGCTGGCAGATAGATAATCCGAGTCCTGTGCCTTGTGCGTTTTCATCGAGCTTTTCGAAGCGGTTGAATATCTTGTTCTGGTTCTCCTTGGAGATTCCGCAACCGGTATCACTAACGGAGAAAAGGGCCGTATCTTCCGTTTGTTTCACCAGTTCCAGGGTGATAGTGCCTTGTGCAGTAAACTTTGTGGCGTTGATAAGCAGATTGATCAGTACTTGTTGCAGGCGGGCACTGTCCGTGGTCAGCTTCAGTGAACTGAGAGAGGTGGAAAACCGTACTTCCGCTTGAGTCTGCTTTATTTTCTCTACCATGTCGATGACATTTCTGCATAGCGCTACAATATCACACTCGTTGAATTTGAATTGCATTTTTCCAATTTCAAGGCTGGATAAGTCAATTACATCATTAATCAGTTTGAGCAGCAGTTCTGAGTTCTGCTGGATGATATCGTTGCACTGTTGTTTCGTTTCGTTGTCGATGGATTCTTCTGTCAGAATAGCTGAAAAACCGGATAAAGCATTGAGCGGAGTACGAATCTCATGGCTCATATTGGAGAGAAAAAGGCTTTTGGTGTGGATAGACTTTTCTGCTTGTTTCTTGGCTTTTTCCTGTTCCTGTTGTGATTGCAGAAGACGATTGTTGGTGCGCTTGATGCGGAAAATGGCAATGATGATCAGTACTACGATCACTAAGATCACAGACAGACTCCAATAATAGAGATTTTTTTGTATGTTGATATAATTAAGTTCGCTTTTATCTATCTGATACAGGGTATGCAGTTCGTTTATCTGGCTGAGATAACTTTGGGCGTCCAATGAATCTTTGAGATGATTAATCTCCTCATAAATCTTGCACGCCTCTTGTTTCTGATTCATAAGTACCAGGACTTTGGCGCGTTCCTGTAATAACTGAACATGTCTGAATAAAGCCGTTTTCTTTGTTATGGTGAGTAATTCTTCATATTCTTTCAGCGCTTTATCATATTCTTTTGACTCAATATGATAGCCGGCATACATATAGTTGCTGATTGAAGAATAGTAGGGATACGGATATTTTTCGTAGATGGAGTCCAGCTGTTTCAGATACTCCAGTGCTTTTGGAAGGTTGTTTGTCTGTATATAATAATAGGCATAGCTGCAAGGCAGATAGAAGTCATCGGGCAAACCTGATTCTTTATGGTAAAGAGACTCCAGATAGGCAAAATCTTTTTCGATATCTGTCATTTGCCTGTATTTGAGTTTGCTCAGGATCAAATGAAACATGCTTGTCTTAAGATATGGAATACTTGCCGGAATTTTTTGCATTATTTTCAAGGATTCCTCATAAGACTCTATAGCAGACTGGGGATTTCCCGAACTTTGGTAGGTGTCTGCAAGGGCACGCAATGCCAGTGCCGTTCCGAAAGGATAATCTATAGCTTTGGCTTGCTGATACATTGAGTTGGCGTTGTTGACTGCCAGACTGATATTTCCTTCCGTAATTAATGCCTGAACTGCCATCATTTTCAATGGAAACAGAATATGATATTCTTGCTGCTTTTCAAGTTCGGGGCTTAAGAGTTTTTCCCATAAGATGATGCTGTCCGTTGTAATATCGATATTTGTATTGAAAGAAAGATCATGCTCGACAAGTGGCTGGAGTAAGGTAAGTCGTTCTTTGTTCAGGTTTGTTGCATGGAGAGCCGCCGATATGAATATGGCTGCAATGAGTGCTATTATATGCTGTAAATTACTATTCACTATTTTGTTTGCTCGTATGGTGATGTGCAAAAGAAATAAAAAGAGCGAAGACTGGCAAGCAATCTTCACTCTTTTTTATAGAATTATTTTCTTTTGAGGATCTCCCGTGCCCCAGGACCTTCGTGGCTGGGGTAGCCGGGAGTATGATTTCTGCACCGGGGATCGGCATCTACCTTCAAACTGCGGTAATCATCTTTGGAACGTGTGATGTAATCGTCCAGCAAAGCACGATGCTCGGCGAGTATTTTGGAGTATTTAGGGTCTTTGGCAAGATTTTTTCTTTCACCCGGATCTTTTTTCATATCGTACAGTTCTTCTCCGTTGCCTTCCAGATAATGGGTGTATTTATATCTCGGTCCGCGCACCATGCGTCCGGGAGTGGTAACGTACTCATATTCGCTGTGCCATTCGGAGACAACATAAGGGTGGCTTTTCTTTTGTTTCTCTCCCCTTAGAGTCGGTGCAAGGCTGATGCCGGCTTTTTCTGCCGGAACGGCGATGCCTGCCAGGTCGCAAAGGGTGGGCAGGAGATCTAACGTCGGCTGTGTCAGCAGATGGTCTATAGGTTTCTTCTGCTGCTTGATGCCGGGACCGGCAAAGATAAACGGAACGTTGGTCATTTCATCATAGAAGCTGATATGCTTGGTCACCATGCGGTGGGATGCCATGCCGTCGCCGTGGTCCGCCATAATTACGACAATCGTGTTTCTTCCGGCAGGGGTGGAGTAGAGGGCTTTCAGTACGCTGTCTACTTGCTTGGACACCATCTTGGTGTAATGCTGGAAGGCGGCGATGTAGTGACGATAGTTTTCTTCGTTCCAATGGGCAGCCTGTGTCATGCGGCGGTGACTGCAACAGATATATTGTACGGGAGTCGGAATATTGCTCCAGTCTTCCACATCAAAGTTGTCCGGCAATTCGGGCAGCGGTCCGCTGATCGGCCGGTCGGTGTGTACCCCTGCGTTTTCGCCGATGAATCCGCAGATATTATGCGGGTTCTGAAAATCTGCAATGCAGATAAAAGGTTCTTTCGGAGGATTGCTGAGGTAGGCAACGGCATCCTCGCAGGTTCCTACATCCAGGAAACTGTCATTGTTGACCGGAAATTCGGGATCGGTGAATGGCTTGGCTACCGGCTCTTTATGTTTGAAGCCTCTCAGTGAGCCCATGTCGTGAGTCTTGCCGAAGTGTACGGCCTCATAACCGTTTTCGGAGAAGAGACTACCCAGTGTAGGTACGTTTTCCGGCAGGCGGGTGTTGACGGGTTCGCTGGAATTTGAACGTACATTGGTCTGGTGAGGCATCATGCCGCTCCATAATGCTGCGCGTGAAGGTTGGCTGAGGGGGCAGCCTACATAAGCGTTAGAGAAGATTACTCCTCTTGATGCTACTTCGTCAATGGGAAGTGTGCAGCCTTGTGTATGTCCGTAAGCGCCTACGACACGTTGTGTGAGATGGTCGCACTGGATAATCAGGAAGTTCGGCTTTTCTTGTGCCTGGGCTGCTGCGCCACAAAGGGCTAATCCCATGAATGGATAAATTGTTTTCATTCTTGGCTAGAATTAAGTAATTGATTGGGTAGCAAAAGTAGGAAAAAACAAAAAGCAAAAAAGGGCGGGGGAGTGGTTTTGGACGTAAATGAAAGTAATTTGTACAAAAATGAAATATGCGATGAACGATTCATGAGGAACAGCGAAGACCGCGATGAATAATAAATGAAAAGAATTAATGGAAATCATAAAAAGAACGGTGAATAAACTGCGATTATTCATCGTCCAGTATATTCACCGTTCCTTATTTATGATCGTTTATTCTTGATCAGCTATTCATGCTCATCAGGAATTCGTCGTTGTCTCTTGTTTTTTCCAGACGGTCTTTTACGAAATCCATTGCTTCGATAGGATTCATATCTGCAAGGTATTTGCGTAATATCCACATGCGGTCGAGTGTTGTCTTGTCAAGCAGCAGATCGTCGCGACGAGTACTGGATGCGGTGATGTTGACAGCAGGGAAGATACGCTTGTTGGACAGGTTGCGGTCAAGCTGCAACTCCATGTTACCTGTACCTTTGAATTCTTCGAAGATAACTTCGTCCATTTTGGAACCGGTGTCGATCAGTGCGGTAGCGATGATAGTCAGCGAACCGCCGTTTTCGATGTTACGGGCAGCACCGAAGAAGCGTTTGGGCTTGTGAAGTGCATTGGCGTCCACACCACCGGAAAGTACTTTACCGGATGCGGGAGATACAGTATTGTAAGCACGTGCCAGACGAGTGATAGAGTCAAGGAAGATCACTACGTCGTGTCCGCATTCTACCAGTCTTTTTGCTTTCTCGAGTACGATACCTGCGATTTTTACGTGGCGTTCTGCCGGTTCGTCAAAAGTAGAAGCGATTACTTCTGCGTTGACGCTGCGTGCCATGTCGGTTACTTCCTCCGGACGTTCGTCGATCAGCAGCATAATCATATATACTTCCGGATGATTGGCTGCGATGGCGTTGGCGATATCTTTCATCAAGATGGTCTTACCTGTCTTCGGCTGTGCTACGATCAGTGCACGCTGTCCCTTACCGATAGGAGCGAAAAGGTCTACAACCCGGGCAGACATGGAGTCTGAATAACCGCCTTTGCAGAGTCTGAATTTCTCGTCCGGGAAGAGCGGAGTCAAGTGTTCGAAAGGAACACGGTCGCGAACGAAAGCTGCGTCACGTCCGTTGATCTTTGACACCTTTACTAACGGGAAATATTTTTCTCCTTCCTTTGGCGGACGGATGATGCCTTCTACCACGTCACCGGTCTTAAGACCAAATAACTTAATTTGTGACTGTGATACATAAATATCGTCCGGAGAAGAAAGATAATTGTAATCGGAAGAACGGAGGAATCCGTATCCGTCCTGCATGATTTCCAGTACGCCTACTCCGCTGAGGATATCATCGAATTCATAAGGCTTTTCACGCTCGATCACTTTGCGTTCCGGCTGTTGTTGTACAGGCGGAAGGTTCTCGGCAGCGTTGTTCTGCTGTTGTGCAGGACGTTGTTGCATCGGAGGACGCTGGTTGTTGTTATTATTACGCTGGAAATTATTATTGTTGTTAGCATTTGCATTGTTATTGCCGGCGTTGTTATTGTTGTTGTCGCGCGGGCGGACAATGCGCTGGCGTTGTTGCGGTTGTGAATGCTGTTGTTGCTGTGGTTGTGGAGCTTGCTCGGGGGCGGCTTGTGCTGTTTCTGCCTTGGTCGCTTCGAATTTGCCGAAGAGTTCGGTCGGAAGCTCTATTTTTTCAGAAGGCAGGTCTTCGATTGGGATAAAGTCATCATCGTCTTCGCTGGATAAGATGGTACTTTCTTCGTCGATCACCGGTGCCGATTTCTTTTGCGGTTTGGCTATTACCGGTTTTTCTGCAACGGCAGGTTTGTTTTCTTTTACTTTCTTTTCTGTCTCCTGTGTCGGAGTTGCTTTTTCAGCCGCCGGTGCAACTACCGTTTTTTCCGCAACAGCTTTTTCTTCTGTTGGTTTCACTATCGGTTTTGCGTTTTCCACCTCCTTGTTTTCTGCTTTTTCAGCGATATTGGCGTCTTTGCGGGGACGGCCTACTTTGCGCTTAGGAGCAGCTTTCTCTGCCTTCGGTTCAGCAACGGGAGCTTCTTTGGCTTTGTTGGCAGCCTCTTCTTTAGGCCGTTGCTGAGGTTTGGCTGCAGGAGCATTTTCTTTATTTTTAGTAACTTCCACATTTTTGGCTGCAGGTGCTACTTTCTCTTCTTTTTTAGGTGCGGCTGTGCGCGAACGCTTGTTTTTATCTCCTTTGCGTTCTTCTTTTAATTTCTCTGCGGCAACTTTCTTAGTGGCTCCGGCTATGGCTTGCTCATCAAGAATCTTGTATACAAGTTCTTCTTTCTTAAATGAGTCTGCTTTTTTGATGCCTAGCTCTTTGGCAATAACTTGAAGTTCCGACAGATTTTTGTCGTTCAATTGGATAATGTTATACATATAGTATGGTAAGTTATTAAAATTTCTGTCTTGATGAAATATGGACAGCATTACTACAGCGTAATAACCGCAGATATGCGAGCATATGTTTTGTTTTTAATTATGAATTAGGGATGTATGTGTTGAATCGTAGAATGTTTCAACGGGGCAAAGATAATAAATATTTTTGGTTTCATGAACAATCAAACACTTTTTTCAGCGTAAAAACGTATCTTTGCTGTATAAAAGAAAATAGTATGACAGTAAATGAAGCTCGTTTAATTTATTTTTCGCCTACACACACATCAAAACAAGTAGCCGAAGCAATTGTTCACGGAACCGGTATAAAAAATGTCGTTTCGATGAATCTCACATTGCAGACTGTCGAGGAAACTGTTATTCCTACGTCTGCATTAGCTGTTATCGTAGTGCCTGTATATGGAGGTCATGTGGCTCCTTTGGCTATGGAACGTCTGGAAAGTATTCGCGGTCTGGATACTCCTGCCGTATTGGTCGTGGTTTACGGAAACCGTGCCTACGAGAAGGCGTTGATGGAACTGGACGCTTTTGCCATCCCTCACGGATTGAAGGTGATTGCCGGAGCAACCTTCATAGGTGAACATTCATATAGCACCGATAAATGTCCCATCGCAGACGGTCGTCCGAATGAATCTGATTTGGATTATGCGGAAGATTTCGGAAAAAAGATAATGGAGAAAATTCAGGCAGCTGATGGACCCGATACTCTTTACCAGGTGGATGTGCGTGCCATTAAACGCCCCAGTCAGCCGTTTTTCCCCTTATTCCGCTTTTTGAGGAAGGTAATCAAGCTGCGCAAAAGTGGTACTCCGCTTCCCCGTACCCCTTGGATAGAAGATGAGAGCTTGTGTACTCATTGTGGTATCTGTGCGGCTCGTTGTCCGGCAGGAGCGATCACCAAAGGGGATGAACTGAACACGAATGCTGAAAAATGCATCAAATGCTGCGCCTGTGTGAAAGCATGTGCAAACAAGGCAAGGAAATATGATACTCCTTTCGCTTCTTTGCTGTCCGAGTGTTTCAAGAAACAGAAATTGCCTCAGACTATCTTGTAGATAATCACTCGTTTAGTCGTTTCGTCTATCCGGAAGCGGTTATCTGTCCGTTCGCCTATCAGCCATGCAATGCGTTCACCGCAGCAGAGAACCCATTGGCGTTCTTTTTGGCTGATGGAGAATTTGCGGTCGGTCAGATAATCGCTTATTTTTTTCTTGCCCGTCATGCCGAAGGGGATGAATGTATCTCCCGCTTGCCATTTGCGGCAGTGAATTTCCTCATTTAATTTGTCTGCATCGAAACAGGCGGTTTCTTTTTCCCGTGGAATCCGGAAATCGGGTGTGAATTCTCTTTCCTCTTTTATTAATTGATAGGGAAGGGCAGGGCCGTCTTCCGGCTGGATGGTTTCCAGTAGCAGCAAATTCCGGTCTTTAATGACTCGCCATTCTTTGCTGACGAATTGTTTCCCTGATTGTCCGTGAAGCGAATTGGCTATATCTTTGATTTGTGCCGAATTGAATCCCAGTGGATGCAATGTTTCAAACAAGAAAGCATCGGGAGCGGGTTCGTCCAGTAGAGCATCGATTCGGATACCTTCCGGAGTGATAATCCGTGTTTTGGCTTCGTCTATTACCTTATTATATATAGTAGCTACATCATTCAGGTGATTGCTTGTTTCTATCAGACTGTTTTTGACCGACGGATTTATTTCCTGCATCAGTGGGAGCAGGTTGAGGCGGATTTTATTGCGGGTATATTCGTCTTCCAGATTGGTGCTGTCTGTTACGAAGTCTTGTCCGATCTGTTGCAGGTAGCGGATGATTTCTTCCCGGTTGATGCAGAGCAACGGACGTACGATTGCTCCGTTTCGGGGGCGGATTCCTAATAAACCGGTAATGCCTGTACCCCGAATGAGGTTGAGCAGCATCGTTTCTACACTGTCGTCCTGGTGGTGAGCTACGGCGATTACATGGGCTCCGCACTCTTCTTTTATCTTTTCGAACCAGTTATAGCGGAGTTCCCTGGCTGCCATTTCTATCGAGATCCGTTTTTCTGTTGCGTACTGAGTCGTGTTGAAGTCGATGGTATGCAGGCGGATGCCGTATTTTTGGCAAAGTTGCCGGACAAACCGTTCGTCACGGTTTGATTCTTCACCGCGTAAATGGAAATTGCAGTGGGCAGCTTCGCATTGATAACCTGCTGTGTGGAGTACACGTAGCAAGGCCACCGAGTCGGCTCCGCCACTCAGGGCAATCAGAAGTTTATCGTTCGGCGAGAATAAATGCTCTTTCTCTATATATCGTATAACCCGTTGTTGTATCATATCTGCAAAGATAATAGTTTATTGAGGTATCTCAAGTGAATGCTAATTGTTTTTATCGGACTGACTAAGGAAAAAACTCCCATAAATTATTTTTTTCTTTAGCGATTTCTAATTCGTCCTACTATAGTTCCTCTTTCGTGCCACTATAGTAGGACGTAAGGGGAACTATAGTACTTCTTGCGTACCACTATAGTGGCACGAACTAATTGTTGCATGTAAATTCAATAGATGTAGGCAGGGAATTAGTTACCTGTTGTGGCTTGGACTTTTGATGGGGTTATTTAGATACCGTCAGTATACGAAAATCCTGCTATTTAAAAACATTCTAAATAATTTGCGTGCTCGGAAGTTATGAATTATCTTTGCCGAAAATTTAGATAGTTATGCGTTTATCCGAATTAGGAACAGGTGAAAAAGGTGTCATCGTTAAGGTCTTGGGACACGGAGGCTTTCGTAAACGTATTGTGGAGATGGGTTTTATCAAAGGTAAAACTGTTGAAGTGTTGTTGAATGCTCCACTGAAAGACCCGATTAAATATAAAGTCTTAGGTTATGAAATATCTCTTCGTCGTCAGGAAGCGGAAATGATTGAAGTAGTCAGCGAGGAAGAAGCAAAAAAACAAGCCGAAAAAGCTGTATATCACGAAGGTTTGCCCGAAGATGTTTCTGTAAAAGAAGAAGATATGAAACGGTTGGCGTTAGGTAAGCGCCGTACTATCAACGTTGCTCTGGTCGGGAATCCGAACTCAGGCAAGACTTCTCTTTTCAATCTGGCTTCCGGTGCTCATGAGCATGTAGGAAACTATAGCGGTGTGACCGTAGATGCCAAAGAAGGGTATTTCGATTTCGAAGGTTATCATTTCCGTATTGTCGATTTGCCGGGAACGTATTCACTGTCAGCTTATACACCGGAAGAAATTTATGTCCGCCGTCACATTGTTGATGAAACACCGGACGTAATCATCAATGTAGTCGATTCTTCAAATCTGGAACGAAATCTGTATCTGACTACCCAACTGATTGACATGAATGTCCGCATGGTAGTGGCTTTGAATATTTACGATGAGCTGGAATCCAGCGGTAATACATTGGATTATCATTTGTTGAGTAAATTGTTCGGGGTGCCGATGGTGCCTACTGTCAGCAAGAAGAATCGTGGACTGGATACCTTGTTTCATGTAGTAATCAACCTTTATGAAGGGGTCGATTTCTTTGACAAGCAGGGAAATATGAATCCGGAAGTTCTGAAAGACTTGACCGAATGGCATGATTCTCTGGAAGACCGGAAGAACCATGAGGAAGAACATCTGGAGGATTACGTGCGCGAACATAAAAGGAAAGGGCGTGTATTCCGTCATATCCATATCAATCATGGTCCCGATCTGGAAAAAGCGATTGACGCTGTAAAAGAGGAAGTATCCAAGAATGAATTTATCCGCCATAAATATTCTACCCGCTTTCTGTCTATCAAGTTGCTGGAAAACGATCCCGATATAGAGAGCTTTGTACGGACGCTGCCCAATGCGGGAGAGATTTTCCGTATTCGCGACAAGATGGCCAAGCGCGTTCAGGAAACGATGAACGAGGATTGCGAATCCGCCATAACGGATGCCAAATACGGTTTTATCAGTGGTGCGCTGAAAGAGACATTTACTGACAATCATCTGGAGCAGGCGCAGACGACGAAGGTGCTGGATGCTATCGTTACTCATCGTATCTGGGGGTATCCTATCTTTTTCCTTTTCATGTACTTGATGTTTGAGGGAACGTTTGTTCTCGGAGAATATCCGATGATGGGAATTGAATGGCTGGTGGGGCAAATCGGTGACTTGATTCGCAATAACATGTCGGAGGGGCCGTTGAAGGATATGCTGGTTGACGGTATCGTAGGCGGTGTAGGTGGTGTTATCGTCTTTCTGCCCAATATTCTGATTCTGTATTTCTGTATTTCGCTGATGGAAGACTCCGGTTATATGGCCCGTGCAGCGTTTATAATGGATAAAATTATGCATAAGATGGGCTTGCATGGAAAATCGTTTATTCCGTTGATTATGGGATTCGGTTGTAATGTGCCTGCTATCATGGCTTCCCGTACTATTGAGAACCGGAAAAGCCGTTTGATTACGATGTTGATTAACCCGTTGATGTCTTGTAGCGCGCGTCTGCCCATTTATCTTTTGTTGGTAGGGGCTTTTTTCCCGAACAATGCGAGTTTGGTGTTGTTAAGTATTTATGCGATCGGAATTTTTCTGGCTGTGCTGTTGGCGCGTCTGTTCAGCAAGTTTTTGGTAAAGGGTGATGATACTCCTTTTGTGATGGAGCTTCCTCCTTATCGAATGCCGACGGCAAAATCCATATTCCGTCATACATGGGAGAAGGGAGCGCAGTATCTGAAAAAAATGGGAGGGATTATTATGATTGCTTCTATTATCATCTGGTTCCTCGGATATTATCCGAACCATGAGGCGTATGAGACAGTAGCTGAACAACAGGAAAATTCTTATATCGGTCAGTTAGGACGGGCTATAGAGCCGGTGATAAAGCCGATGGGCTTTGACTGGAAGTTGGGTATCGGTTTGATTTCCGGAGTAGGGGCAAAAGAGCTGGTCGTTAGTACGCTGGGTGTTTTGTATGTGGATGATCCGGAGGCCGATGAGGCTAGCCTGGCGGAACGGATTCCGATAACTCCTTTAGTGGCGTTCTGTTATATGCTGTTTGTGCTGATTTACTTCCCTTGTATTGCGGCATTGGCGGCTATTAAGCAAGAGTCCGGCAGTTGGAAGTGGGCGCTCTTTGCAGCTTGCTATACCACAGGGCTGGCCTGGCTGGTGGCATTTTCAGTTTATCAGATTGGAGGAATGTTTGTATGAATAATTGGCAGGAATGGGTAGTCGGAGTACTGATTGTACTCTGCATTGCCCGTGTAATATATGGAATTTATCTTTTTTTTCGTCGTACGCGAGAAAGTGAGAATCCTTGTGATAGCTGCGTAAGTGGCTGTGATTTAAAGGATATGATGGAGAAGAAACGTCAAGAGTGCGGTGTAAAGAAAAAAAGTACAAAGAAAAATTGCTGCGGATAGTTGGTAGTTTCAAAATTTGTACTACCTTTGCAACCGCAAACGAGAAAAAATGGTTCCTTGGATGAGTGGCTTAGTCAGCGGTCTGCAAAACCGTGTACGGCGGTTCGAATCCGCCAGGAACCTCATAAAACCCTTTCAGATGATCTCTGAGAGGGTTTTTCTTTTCTCTTAATCCAAAATGTTCCCACTTTGTTCCCAGCTTTTGGTTAATACCATGATATAAGGATGGTGTTTTGAGAGGAAGGCTGTTTTTTATTCTTCTATTTCTTTTATTCTTTCGATTTGTTTATTCAAGAAGTAATCAGTATAAAGAGAATATTCTCCAGTTTCGCAAAAAGATATTAATCCTTTCTTGTAGTTCAAGACATTAAAATAGCAAGATTCTTAACTTCGCTATGATAAAGCTCAGAAAGCTTTGATAAAGGGCTTTCGATGATGAATGCAGCTTTATTTATTTGTTCTTCATTAAATATCTGTTTCATGTATTCCAATTGTCTCACTATTGTTTTTATCCTTGACCGACCCTTGACATCATTAGCGGAATTTGTCGGAAATGGCGGTATTTCATCTAAATTGAAATCCTAAAAGGGACATTGGAGATATTTACTGGTTTATTTTTTTTTCTTCTCTCCAATAATCGTAATACTGCATGGGATTCCACCTTTCAGCATTTCTGCGTGGATAATGACCGGATTGGCATACATACCGTTCTGACATTCTATGCTAATTTTACCATTTTTGTCAGTTTGTATAGTAGGATTCCAATAAAGTGTACGGCGACGATGGTTGACATTTGCAGTCGGTATTTTGTCTTTGTAGACAGGAGAATAGAAAGCTAATGGGCGAGAATATCCTTGGATTATTGTACGACGTGTTCCATGGGCAGCCTTCATTGACTTTTGCGTTAATCTGCTATAATTGGAGTCAAAATGCGGAGTTATGTAGAATAAAGCATATTGTCCGAATCTTGAAAAATCGATATTGACGTTTACATTATTGTTGATTCCTGATGATTTCTTTCTAAAAAGGGGTTCTGATTTGGCCTTTTCAGTATCGTCTAACGATATTTTTTTCTTTGCAGCATCTCCATAAAGATAGAAACTGTCATCAAAGGTACGTGGGGGATTCATTGCTGTCATCATGTCTTTTACATTTTGTCCTTTTGTCATATTTGAACCGTGTATTGAATTAAGCACTTCATTAGTATACGAATTGCTTCCTTCGCATATCATAATCTGTTTTATACCATCTATCTCATTCCACAATGTCCAAGCAGTTAAAGTATCAAGTACTTGTTTGCCAACAATGAGACAGATTGTTTTCTCTTTATATCGTGAGCTTCCGTCTTGCACATCGTATGAAAAGTTAGGATTCACTTTACTAAGCAAGTCGGGTATAGTATTAATTACTATTCCCTGATCGCGTAATTCATCAACCAATCGCGTTACATCATAGTATGCGTCTACGCTTTTCTCGAATACTTGAGTAGTGATGTTCTTATTTTTTCTTTTTTTTGCTATTTCCACTTCGCTCAATAAATAGGTGTTGTTAGTTTTGCTAATAGAATCTACATATAGCGAGTCTATACGGTTGGAAAGGGTGATCCATGAGTTTTTGTCCATCCACTGTGGATGTTCTTCTTCATAGCTGAAGGCGCGTGGGGTAGGGGCGAAGTTACGGTCGAGCATAACAGAAGCATCTTTCTTATGTTTAGATCCCCTACGGCGTATCTGGAATACCGCTTCTACTTCTCCTTCAAAACTAGTAACCGGAAGTTGAAATTTGCCGTTTTCATCTGTAAACGTATTTCCTGCTACAAATGTATTGTCCACTTTAGCCATGACGCTTACCTCCATATCTTTCATTTCTTTTTTTAATAGAGAAGAACGAATCTGTCCTTGTAGTAACAACTCTTTTTCAGCTGACTGTTGAAGTAGCTTTTCATTTTTACCGGAAATAAGTTGTGATAAGTCATATTGACGCCAACCGTGAACCATGAGCAAAACATCAAGTTCTTGCAATTTGCGAAGTGTAATATCTGCAAAATAATACCCCGGTTTATCAATATATCCTTTTAAACCGGATGTTAATAACATATCTGTAAATATATTATTATCATATTCTGCATAATCCGAACGTATAGCATCTCTTACTGATATGGATAAAGAACCTTGTAAAGGATTTCCTTTTTGATCTGTTACTTGTATTTCGCAGCGAATTGCTTCGAAAGGCCGGTAAATGTCTTTAATTCCATTTAATTGTATTGAATTCAATTTATTGGGTTGCACAAATGTAAATCGTTCGCACAGCATATTCCCGGTTTTGTCTAGTAGACTGACTTGGTATATGCCTCCGGGAAGATCGCGCGTTTTAAGTAAGAAAGTTTGATTTCCACCTGATCTCATTCGTAGTATCCAATACGAATAGGGGCGACCTTCATGACTTATGAATGCTACAATGTCTGCATCCGGGGTATTCTCATTGCTCAATACGTTACCTACAATAGCTCCGCTTGAATTATTCACGTTCAATACATATCCGGCGGAAAGGGCGTCCGGTAGATTGAATTTATATTCTTTTTCTTTATAAGTTACTTTAGCTACTGCTGGTTTTTCTTCGGGTGTATAAGTGAATATTCCCATTCCGTCATGTAGGGTTTTTATTTCTGTCAGCTTTTCCCCGTCTTTCGTATAAATGGCACCTTCAAGGATAACATTACCATCTTCTCTACTTTCAGCTTTAAATGCCACACGAGAAGAGATGCCTTTCACGAGTGTTCCTCCTTCGGGAAAGAATTGGATAGCAAGTTTATCTGTCACATTTTTCGGTCGCTGTTTCATGGAAGGATTCAGATTATAGGTCGAAATCCTCCGTTCTGGTCTTTCTCCTTGTGCAGACTGATAGATCGGGAATGTACGTGAGAAGTAAGAAGGTTCGCTGAATGCGAGCATCCAACGGGTGTAAGCTCTGATTTCATAATAGCCGGACATGGTACTTTCATTCAGGATTATCTGTCCATGTCCTTCACCGCTATTCAATTCAATGATTTGGCGTTGGGTAATATGCCCTGTCTGGTCGAGCATTTCTACATAAAGGGGGGTGCTGATGGTGCTTGGCATATTGTTCTCAGCATATACCGTGTAGGCTTTAAACCATATAGTATCTCCTACATAATAACTACTATTATCAAAATGCAAGTATACCTTCTCACGTGGGTATGTGTCAGCAAAAGCAACGGCATTATCGAAGAACTGTTTGAAGATGATGTCGCTGCTAGCGTTTTGTGAACGGAGAAACAAAATGCTATGTAGACTGCAAAATAGAATTAAAAGTATTCGTTTCATTATTGTGATATGTAAGGTTGTTAATCATAGCTAAACTCATTGCAACTAAACATGATATAAATTTCTTTGCTTGTATATTCTTGATAGATACCGTGTCGCACTGCAGTTTTAAATTCTTCCGAAACATTGCCTGCGTATTCAGCTGTTATGAGATATTCTCCAGTCTTCCTAAATTTTGGAACAGTAACTTCATATCTTCCGCCTACTAATTGGGGAAAAACTAAATATCCATCAACAAGCACTCTTACAGAAAAAGATGAGCCACACTTAGGATCATTATTTCTTTATCATTAATACTTTTATCTGCTTTCCCTGGGAAATCTTTATGCAACAATCTATATCTAAGCTGAACTCTGGTAGGCAAATGTGTAGCATTTAAATCCATAGGATCTTGAAATCCATTGACTTTCACTATTCCATAATTATAATTCCCCGGGCCCCCTTCACCTAAATAACGCCAAGGAAATGCAGTAGTACCACTTATTAGCCTATGTTGTACTTGCATATATTGATAATCCATCCAATTAGCTTCTGTAATAGGAGGATAACAAGTCCAAATAATGGTCATATAATATATGCAAGTATCAGGACCATGTCCAGAAGGAAAATCACGACAGGATACCTGATATTCATATAGAGCAGGTAGCGCACCTTCTCTATCTTTCCACCAATCCATCCCCTCTTCATATCCTTGTTTAGTGAAGAATGTATTAGTAGCAGACGTTGAGTTGGATATTGTGTTGTCTTTACCAAGCATAGTACTATCTGTTGCTACATCTGAACTTATTAAAGTATTGCTTTCGTTTAAGAGAGTTTGTTCTATTCCTTTTATTTCAGTGACAGCAATAGTTTGCAAATCATTATTACATGCAGCAAATAGTGCATAAAATAATAATGCAAGCAATGAGCCGGAAAAATAATTAATTGTTTTCATAACTACTGGATTTTAAATAATGTTACTATTTTTCAGACTTTAAGGCGTTGTGTAAAATATGTTTTTGTTATTTGCTTGGATCTCTTTAAAGTATTTAAAATTGTTGGTTTATTCTCTGACCTTTAATATAGATAAAAAAATGACGTAAAAAAAATAATCCTGTCTTATTTCTGTCTCTTATACACATCTGACGCTGCCGACGAATAGCCTTGTGGAGATCTC
>ERZ1027069.510-NODE-510-length-18803-cov-10.187113_pt1 | contig 18803 bp, 28 predicted proteins | sample MGYA00519281_ERZ1027069 | MGnify/ENA primary metagenome ERZ1027069 (study PRJEB26926, sample SAMN06164836) | human gut metagenome | biome: ENVO:00009003; feature: ENVO:2100002; material: ENVO:00002003 | host: Homo sapiens | place: USA | collected 2012 ... | reverse complement strand
GGCATACGATATGTAGAGAGGTCTCGTGGGCTCGGAGATGTGTATAAGAGACAGTGTTTGTTTTATTATTTTGGTTATTGTGGTTGCCCTTTCCAGCACCCTTTTCATTATTAGATTGGGGGGTATTGTACTTTATCTCTTTTTCTGAAAGAACCTTGAAGTCGAAGAGAGATACCCGCTTTGCTGGGTTGTTAGCCTCAGCAGCCTTGTCCTCAGAGAAAGAATAGTACTGACTTCCTGCATAAGCAGGGCTGTTTAACTTACCACTCTTGATAAGTTGAGCAAAGGGGTCTGCTCCGTGCCATACCAAAGAAGTCTCTTTGTAGGAGATAATCTTTGTAACAACCCTACGAATGAGTTCTCCGTTTTCAGTGTAAGTTCCGAGTTTGGAATAGAACTCCCACATATCCTCGAAGGTATGAGAAGGTTCCCATGTAAACTCAACTGTAACCGAATTGGAGTGGATAGATGGTGGGTCCATTTGAATACCACGAGCAATGCGAGGATTTGATAACCCATCGATTTTCATGATACCGTTTATACCTGCCGGAATAATTATTCCGGTTTTTTCATCCTTGTAGGCTTCCTGCCATTCTACAGATTTAACTGCACCAATAGCATTGGCTACATCAGTCTCATGGTCAAGGTTTACTGACTGACCCACAAGCAAAGGCATAGATTCCTTCAGAATATCTGCCGGAAACTCGGTTGGGTTATACTTCTTTGCCACGATTACGGCAGAAAGCATTCTGAACATCGGCTCTATAAAGTCACTGTTCTTTGGCTTTAACATTTCTGGAGTTACATTTGGCATGAACTGGTTGACATTCAGAGTGCCTCCCCACATACCAAATCTTTCCAGGGACTTCTTAGGGTCTTCACTGAAGTTGCCAGTGCCCTTGTAGAAGTTTTCTGAAAGAGAGTGAGCATCTATAACTATCTCTGGTACATCAGATACCATCAAGCTATGAGCTGCACTTAACACCATCACATCGGTGTTCTGTTGTCCCATTGGCATAATTATCTTGGTTTACTGTCTTGATCTCTTCGTTTAGGATTTGGATTATTCTTATCTCGGGTTCTACGGTCGGACTTATCCTTATCATCTTCCCGTTTCTTTTTCTTCTTACCAGTGGTAGTATCACCCGTACCTGAATCATTATCGGCTTCAACGGGTTCTCGAGGTTCGGGTTGGTCAGGGGCCTCATAACCCATATCACGAGCAAACTGGTCCTGACTGATTATACCCTGATTATAAAGGGTTACATTCACCCGAGCACGGTACTCACGAGCCTGTTGTAACTTGATATCATCAGAAACAGTAGAAGTCCCGAATTGAATTGTTATTCCCTTATTATTGAACCCCGCCAGGCGCAGTTCTAGAGAATAAAAGAACTCCAGTACAAAGATTACAAGGGTTTGTATATTCTTTAACTGAGATATCATCTTTGACAGCTGTATACCAGCTCCACCCTCAGTACCAGATTGTGATGCAGAAACCCCTATGATAGAACCATTTACTCCCAATCCATTAGCAACAGATTGCTGATTCATGTTCCAAGGGAGGTTAATGTTCTGCATAGAAGCCGAGGTAGACTTCAAATCAAATTCGTGGTCATCGATATAACCAACTACAACTCCATCAGACATACCACCAACAATGTTGGTTTTCATCTTTCGGAGCGTACTGTTCAGACGTTCTTGGTAAGTTTTTTCACTTTCACCAGCAGTACGAGGAGGTTTAGCCATCTTTGCTTCCAAGAATCCAACCATACCCATGATTTCCATGATATGTTTGAAATTCTTCCTCATAGTATGCTGACCAGCAATGGAGTCCAGAGCAGACATGAAAGGAGGTACTCCGTACGGTTCGTCAGTGTCGTTGTACATCCCAACATAACAGTAGGTCTCGGTATTCAATTTGATAAATGAATCTTTAAGACCGTCTACTATACGTGGATTCCTTTGATATGGATGATATACTCCATTGTTTTCTCTCTTAAACCTGATAGTCTCGGGCTTAATGAAAAGAATGGTTTCCAATCCAGAAAGTTTCTTGTTTGGTACTCCCTCTGCAGATATTGCACCACTAACCAATAGTTGAACAATGAACTTGTTTACCAACCCGTCTATACCTGCAGTATACCTCGACCACCTCTTTGTAACTTTCTTTAGATGTTCCCTCATCTTGGTAGACTCCTCAGCCGTGTTATTTGGGAAGTCAATGGTATGACCAGTATTGGACAGCTTGAACATGTCCTGTAGTGCAATACTTACATCCGGGTTTATTTTGTATAAGTCCCGAATGATAGGTATTAGTTCAGTTCTGAACGTTGGGGTAACTAAGTTCGTCATACCATTAAGAGTGGTAATGAGTTCAGAGTTCCCCACACCATCATCTGGTTGAGAAACCCTGCCCGGACTTATTGAACCCTTTCCTTCATCTTTGTTCTTTGATTCTACAGGCTTTGACCTTAAGAACCACCTGATAGGATTAAGTTTCATGTTATATAAGATTGTTTATGGTCTACTGTGGAATCACTACAGTGTTAGATGCACTGTGACATCTGATATGGTTAGTGATAGCCTTTCCAAAAATAGCGTCATCTGAATATGTCTCACCTTCCAAGTCAAGGTCCATAGAAGAGTTGTTCATCCTGTGCTTACCCCGAGCAATAGGTCTTCCTGCACCATCATATATGAATGTGTAAGCTTCTTGTACAAAGAACGGGTCTTTCACGATTACGTTTTCTTCCCGTATATCCTTCTCCAAGTTCTCAATGATGACAGACCTATTTTTGGTTGTGGTCAACCAACCAGGGAACTTATCTTCTTCAGGTCTATTCTTACGTTTCTTCCTAAGAAGCTTAGTATAGAAGTAAAGGTTTGGATAACCCTCATCCTGAAGTATGGTTGTCACCGTCATACCAACGTCATTGGTCTCAGGAGCTAACTTAGCAAAGTTATACTTCTCCCCGATATCACCAAGTAAGCGGGCATATTTGTTCAAGGGTATTCTGCCCTTGTATACTGCAGCTTCTTCTCCATCTCGGTCCATACAGGTGAAAGCAGAGTAGTCAGTACCTCGTCCAGTAGCACAGTCTCCACCAATGAAGTATTCCTTATTTGAGTCTGGCTCATTGAATTCTTTGTATTGACCTTTCAAACGTGTATTGATAATCGGGTAGTCGAATAGGCATTCCTCAATAGCTTTGATATCGGCCAAATCGAATACGGTATTACCAGATGATAAGAAGTCACCATCTATCTCCTGAGCAGTTCTCTTTGGACCGAGTGCAGCAGACATTTCTGCATACCACTTCTCATCTCTGTCTGGGTGCATCTGCCAATACAGACGTATGGGGTTGAAGGGATTACCTCCAGATATAGCATCTACCCAAGTACTGTGGAAGAAGTTCCCTACACCATAAGGGGTGTTATGAGACACGTAGTCTTCATTAATGAGGTAAGATTCATCGTGTTCAACGCAAATATCGTAAATGGTATCGTAATACTTTCTAACTACTTTAAGCTTAGAAAGGTAGATACTTGTACACCTTTTACCAGATACAATGCGTTGAATATAAGGTTTGTTCAGCTTAACTCCGAACTTATATTCAACCTCCTTAGATATCTTATCTAACACTCCATAGTAGTAACCAAGTTCCTGATAACGGTATCTTATGTAAGCCACCACTCTTAAGTCGTAGTTGAATCCCCCTTTTAGTTTAGACCCAAGCTTCATTCCATAAGAATGTTTCGCAGCTTTTTGACCGTTCTCAGCTACTGTAACTATCTGGAGATTGGTTACATAGTTGTCTGAAGGATTGTTGTTAATGTGGTCAACTACATATCCTTCTGGAATTTCTCCTAAGAATACTTTAGCCACCAGATTGTGGACACATATCTTTTTCTTTTGACCCTTATTCCACAACCTTATATTTAGGTATCTCTCCCTATTATTACAAGGTCTTGGTAACTTCTCTACCCTCGTCCCATTCTTTACAATGAAGATTCTTCCCCAGTTGGAGACTTCATAGTTTGGATAACCAGGTATGGGTTTGCATATCTCTTTCTTGGGTTTTACGGTTACTGGATTCTGCTCCAGACCACTTATACCAGTATGATAGAAGATAGCAGGTATATCTCGTTTGATTATCTCTGAAACAGGTAACCAACCTTCAAGAGTATACAACTTATGTTTTGGAGTACATTTAATAACCCTACCTTGCTCATTGTGAACTTCCCAAGTTTTAAGCACACCCTTATTTACAGAACCAAGTACTCTCTGCCACTTTCCAGTATGTGATAATACTCTCAGTCCAAGATGTGATATATCCATCTTACCAAAAGTTTTGGGACAAATAGAATCAACCCTAAAAGGACCATCCTTGCCAATAATCTGGGTATCTCCCGTAATACAAGAGTTTACTATAGCAGCACCACCGGTTGATAGAGTAGGGAAAGCTGAGGCCCAAATAGTTGAAGCCCACCTAACAATAGCTGCCTCATCAATTACTAACAACGACAAAGATTCAGAACGACCAGCTTGGTCAGATGTTGGTATAGATTCAATAACTGAACCATTTGCAAACTCTATAGTTGATACAGAACCAAACTCCCCTGCACGACCATTTATAATTGGCTCTTGCAGATATGAAGGAAGGTTCTTGTACATGAACTTAATCTTCTTCAGTACCTTCTTTGCTACGGTGTCCTTGATTGAGATAATATTTATCTTCTTGTTAGGATGATACATTGCTAACCAAAGACAGTAGAGAGAGATTAGCTCAGTAATACCAGCCTGACGGAACTTTAGGATGATATTGAACCTATTGAGCATGAATTGGTAAAGAACTGCCTTCTGAAAAGGATAGAGAAGGAACTTTACCATACCCAATACGGGGTTAATCACGTAGCAGAAAGTAGAGAAGAAGAACGGGTCTTTCATCACCCGAACCAAGGTCTTAAGTTGTTCGGGTGTAAGACTTGCATCTTCAACTAAGGTCTTTTTTCTTGCCATGTTAGAAATTGTATGAAATTCTTAGGTATGGGTCGAGACCTAAATTGTCCCGAAGTTTGGGATAATAGTTGATATTCAACCCAGCCTCATAATTAAATTTACTGGTATTGTACTTCAGGCCTAAATCTAAATCATGGAAGTTATGTACGGGTCGTAAGGTATATTGAATCACTGGATTGAATCTTTTAAGGAAAGGTGTTTTCTTATAGGTTAATTTTCCATCCAGGTAATTATACTGATATAGAGAATAGTTGACTGTATATTCTTCTGTAGCTGATCTACAGTCTGTATTGAATGTAGTGATAGATAGCTTATCTCGATTTGAAAGTATCTGCAATAACTTTGGAGCCTTTGGATAGTTAGTTAGAAATAACTCATTGTATTCAATCTTGGTTGAATCTTTCTGAATGATAGTAACTACTCTATCAACATATTCAATACGTTCAATAGGTACTGAATCTATCTGATAGAGGAATACCATCTTGGGCAACTTAAAATTTGGAAATTCTACCTTTGCTGTAAAAGGTTTATTAACCCAAACCGTATCAGGTTGCTCAGTAGAATTTTTAATACCTTCTTTTAATTCCGAGTTTCGGTTCCATAGCCAGAATATGGTTAAGGCCATAAATATAAGGATTAAGATTAGGATTACATTTTTCATTTTCTGTATTTGTTATTTTTCATTACCTTAAAAAGTAGATATAGCTTTAGCTATAGACGATATCATATACGTATATAGATATATAGATATACTTTTAATGTATATCTATTATCACATGGGCTGTACACGTATTACGCATACGTATATAAGGAGGCTACCTTAAAGAGTTTTGGGAATCTATTGGTTCATAAATCTTTTAGTTATGCAAAAGGCAATTAAGTTTAGGGATTTACCCGAGGTTAAAGAATTGAAAGCTAAGTATACTATCATTACTATAAAGAGATTAAGGCTTAAAGCTAAGCAGGTCGAGATAAATAATAAATTGAAACAAATGTACAAAGATTTCAAATCAGTTCAGCTTTCTTCAGACAAGTCTTAATCCATAGTGAGATTTCATATACACTCCCCTTGGTTAAGGTATTCCTTCCCTTATTTAACCAGTAGGTTGGATTAGCCTTATCGAAGTATACCTTAAAGTTTTTAGGAAAGCCCATTATAACCCTATACTCTTCAAGGCCCATAATCCTTCCATGAGGATTGAATTGCCTTGAAGATGGCCTAACGGTTAAGGGATAACTTCTTTTTCTATTACGGTATACCCCAGGAAGAGTCTTCATCTTCTGGGTTCTCATTGGCCATTTGTAGTCATTCTTAAACTCTGTTTTCCATAACTTTCTCACTTGAGCTACAGTTAGAGTAGTTTTTGACTTATCTGCATAATGGTACATTGCCAACTTCTTATCATCCGCTTCTCTGTAATTTATATCTCTACGTACTTCTTTCTTCAATTCACATAGATTTTTAGGCTTAGTGACTTGAAAAGTATGAGTAAAGAGGTCGGGATTAACTTTAGAATCTTTACGCACCCCTATCAATACCATACGTTTCCTACTTTGTTGGGAATTACCGAATACCGAAACGGAGTGACAGTGAACTATAAATTTATAATCGGGTAAATTATGCTCCCATTCCCCGATAGGAATAAAATCTAGAAGCTTAGGGAGGTTCTCCAGCAAAATAATTGAGGGTTTGAACTTCTTTATACTGGAAAGATATAAATTAAGGGTGACATCCTCCCGGGGTTTTCCCAAGGATTTTTTTCTCGAATAGGAGAATACAGAGCTATGACCACATGAGGGAGAACCGAGTATTAGGTCAATTTTGGTGTTTTTGACCTCTTCAAGGCTCCTTACAAACGGTATATTGCCAAAATTGAGCTTCCATTGCTCCTCTTTTTTGGAGTGAAATACTGCTCTTGGCTCTACATTGGCTATAAGATGATCTTTAAACTCGAATAATAGAGCTCCTTGAGCTCCACATACACCTAAAACATTCATTAAAAATAGATTTATATAATATATACCTGAAGGTCTTGCAAAGAACTAGCTTTGCTATTGTTCTAAAACATATTTTATGATGAAAGAGAATGTTCCCTGGATGCCCGGATTATATGTAAGTGTTGACGGTGATATCTTTAAGTTAAGGAATAATAATTGGGTACAGTTAAGGATATACCACAGTTTATCCAAGAATCATAAATACCGTCGAGCTTATTTTTATTTTAGAGGAGGAATACGTTCGGTTTCAAGGTTAGTAGCAAAAGTTCATATACCTAACAAATATAATAAACCTTATGTGGGTCATAAGGATAATAACCCCCTAAATAATAGGGTAAGTAACCTATATTGGTGTACACCCAAAGAAAATACTGAAAAAGCTGTGAGAGAGGGTAGAATGAAGCCGGGGGATAAACGAGGAGATAAAAACCCTTATTATAGAGTATTCGGAGATAAACATCCAAAATCTAAATATAGCAACGAACTCAAGATAAAGATTTATAAATTCTATCAAAAACATCCTAATTGGACTACTAAACAACTTCAATCTAAATTCAAAGTTAAAAGTTACCGTCCTTTACGTAAGATTATACGAGGTGAAGATCCTATTATAGCTGAATACTTGAAGGAAGTTGAATAATCTATATTATATTGCATAAAATAATAACAAAACCTATGAAAGTTGGTGATTTACTACTGGTAACAGGACCTGCCTTCTTTGAAAAGACGGCAATTAAGGAGAGGAAAAATGGAATTTACACCCTTGAGAATGGTATCAAGATGGATAGAACTCTTCATCCTCTAAATTCGAAGTACAAAATTGAAGTTTTCGATGAAGAAAAGTACAAAACTATGACGGCTCAGAAAACTTTAACTCGTGGTATCGATAAATTAGCCGCTATCAATAAGAAAGGCATTGAAAATGCCAATATTATTAGGTATGCAGCGGCTAAAATAAGCCGTATCCTCGAAAAACTCTGAGATATATGATACGATTCCTCTTACATTGGGCTATAGTTAACATACTCAGTTACACTGCATATAGTGGTGGAATGGCTTGGAAAGCTTTGAAAGAGCTTGACAAGGAATATGAAGGTAATGAATCTTGGTCCAAGGGTAAGAAAGAAGCCATACAAACACTCATAATTTGCATCACCTGCTTAATCATTATATCATGTATAATACGCTAACAGCTACTCCCCCGACTTGGTTGGGTTATACCCTACTCATCATGTATGTTTTAGGGTTTATTTTTTGTATCTTCCTGATAAATGTAATCAAGGAAACTCCCTTAAAGAAAGCCAGTAATCCAGTAAGGTATGGAGTTTTATTCATTATCTGGATGGTAAGTCCAGCAGTAGTAACCGGACTGTTTATATTAACATTCAACGTACTCTTCAGAAATGGCAAGAAGACGAATCAACACTGAGATAATTCTCCCGAGGGTTAGTGACCAAGAGAAGAAAGAAATTCCCGTATGGGATGCTTATATAGGGAAAGTAATACTGGACGGAGATATTCCAAGCTTGATAATGGACAAAATCTATGGAAAGATAAACCACTTGATAATGGGGTGTCCTCAGAAGTTTAGTGGTAAACTTAAAGGTAATATAGAAAATATCCTAACCGATACTGAGGTAGATATTTACAAGAAATATGGTATAACCTACTCCAAGCTTAGAGTAAAGAGGGAAAACTACGATTTAGTAGTTACAACAAACCAAGACCAATCATTTGATATCTGGGAATCTTAATCACAATTATATGGCAGTAAAAGTTTATACACCGGGTCAGTTCTATGCAGCTGGTGGAGTAGTAGAAGAGATGTTCTACGAAGAAGTATGTAGAAGTACATTGAGAGCACCGAAACAATACATTAGGAAGAGGATAGGTTTTGTTTCTTCTTTCGAACAGGTAATCAAAAACCTGAACAGTGAAGCCTGGAGAAAGTTTCACTATATGAAGGCAAATGTTAGAGGGGTTGATTATACCTTAGTATATGACCCTGAGAATAAAGAATATCCTTATCTATTCGTAGAAACCAAGTTTTACTTCAAGCAGAAGGCTAAGGTTAAAGAACCAGATAATAAGTAGACAAAGGGACTCAATTATTGAGTCCCTTTTCATTGTATTAAAAGCCAGAGCCAGATACCGAAATGATTATACCTATATCTATATTTTCAAAACTCCTATAACTTATGTTAAACATTTTGATTTATGTCCTTGCATTTATTATAGGATTCACCCTTACATTAGGTATAATAGGTGAGGTTCTTTGGTTATTGCAGAAACGTTCTAGTAATTTATTCAAAATAATAGGTGAAATCGTTATATTAGGAATAATTTGCATACTGGTATTAACTCTTACAATAATTATAATTCCTTAGGCCTAAAATCATTGGTAATACTAAGGGTATAACCTTAAACCAAGACGGTCAGCTTCAAGTTGACAATAAATTTGAAGGCTCAGCTTATGTAGTTCAGGATATGGGTTTAGGTATCGAAGAAAAAGTAATATCCCTCACTAGAGAAGGTGACCTGTTAAAACCCGAATACACCTCTGAAAGGGCTTACCTCCATAAAGGATTTGAGTTCCTAATAGAGTGCTCTGATTGTAAAGCTATACTTAAGGTAGAGAAATATGGTCTAAGTGAGACCAAGCCTTATATAACCAGGTGCAGTCAATGTGGAAAGATATTCATCAACCCATATTATAAGGACCCGGTCAGTGAATCATGGAAAAGGACCCTCCAATTCAAATCGTAGATTAACCATGGAACAGAAAGAGAAGAATAGGATTATCTTGGATTGGATAATCAAAGCTAAGGATATTTATGTGAATAATATTCTTGATTGTGGAATGTGCAAGGCATTCAAAATGGCTGTGATCATGGAATCGGAATTAGAGAAGTCTTTGATTTGTATTCTACAGGATATTGGACAGGAGTTAGAGATACTTGATAGTAAACTATTGTATAATCCTGAATGGCCTTTTATACTTATCCCTGAATTTAACTTTGAGTTTTTGGGTGGGGATAAAACTACTGAAGCTTATAGGGAAGTTCAAAACCATAGGTTGACAATTCGAGAAATATATTGGTGGAGAAAGGGGGATAGTGAAGTAAGGATTAAGGCATTTGATAAACTGATAGGTATATATAAAGCTAAATCATAGGCCTTATAATAGGAGCCTTAAAAATATCCTGGAAAAAATTTTGTGAAGAGCCTTTGGAGGGGGTTCTTTATTTTGTGTAGGGAGAGGGGGGATGTGGTTATGTACCTATGTGGCATGTGCCTTTCAGGATGAGATTATTACGTGGCCTTAAAAAAGGTTAGGCAGTAAAAATAGGTTGATTCATGGAACTCCTTAATGCGAGGAAGCTTTTGGAGCTAGCAGTAAAAAGGGGCCACGGTGTCCCTATCGCAAAATTAAATATTATTAAAAATAGGGGACAACATATTATGTCCCCTATTTATTTTTAATATTCGAAAATTTCAGCGCATCGATCGTCTAAATATTGTAGATCAATTTTATTTATATCTTTTTCATCTATATCAAAATATCTATACGATTCTTGTAATTTTCGAATTAAATACTTTTCTACTTTTTTATGATTGTTGTAAATTTTTATAAAAATATTATTTAATTCTTCATAAAAATTATCTATTTCTGTTTCTTCATTTAACTCCTCAAAAAAATTTCCTTTGCTGTCAATGAAATCAGATTGATTACGACCTATGTAAATATTATTTGCTAATTCTAATTTTTCACGAGAAGTTAAGTTGTCTAATACTTTTTTTACATCATCGACATTTTGAAAATTAAGTAACATAACATTAAGTTTTAATAGGTTTAACTTTATTTATTTTTCTTTTCGGTTTCGTTCATTGCAAGCAAGAAATTTTTAATTGTGTCCCTTTTTTCTGTGTTAGCATTTGCATCGACAATGTAAGCAGTATTTATATATACTTGCTTTGCATATTCTTGCCACGCTTTTCTTAATACTTTTCTTTTTTCTTCATTTTTAGAGGTTGCAATAAATTCAGCGATAAAAGCATCTAATTTTTTGCGTAGCTTCATCCGTAAATTCTTTTTTTCTTTGTCTGTTTTACACTCTACAAAAATTTCTTTGCGATAAATTGATTTTCTATCGCTGGTTGAAAAAATTTCGTTTCCGATTGCTAAAATTTCATTTGCTTTCATAGTAGTAAAATTTTTTAATTTGTTTAACTTTTGTTAGTTCTTCTCTGCCTTACAGCTATACAAATATACAAATAGTATTTTTAATTACAAAATTTTAGACATTAATTTTGATTATTTTTTCCTATAATAGAACGAATTACGATAATTTATGCCTATTAATGAATTTTTTTTGGGGGGGGTATGAGGGGTTAGTGGGTTTAATGGTTATTGTTAGCATGATGGTTTGTTGGTATAAGGTTGAATTAAAACTTAGCCTTAGCTAGCACCCCGAGGTACCTTAACTCCTTGGGTTAGGCCTTTAATGTTCATTTCAATTTTCGGCCTTAGTCCTCAGGAATCTAGAATATTTTTATTTTATAAATAACTAATTCTCCAGCTTGTTAATTATAAACTTCTATGATATACCCCTGCTTGCATTAAATTACACCTTTCATTTAATTCCGATTGAAAGGAAATTTAGTAAAGGTCCTTTGGCAAGGCACCATTAGGTACCAATACAGCCTATTATAAAAGGCCTATAAGCCAAGCCACTAAAAGCGATATAAGGCCTTACCAATACAGCCTATTATAAAAGGCCCTATTGGGTGCCAGAAGGTACCTTTATTGAATCCTTAAAGGCCTTATAAGTTTATAAATAAAAAAGGCCTGGATTGGCAGGCCTTAACAGAGAAGAATATGAAAGCAAATGGGTGGGCCAACCCCCACCCTACCCTAAATATATTCCGGATAACCTTCCAGGTCCTTATACTCTGTCCGAGCATAGTTATAAAAACTCGAGCAGCTGTTCCCTGGTGTTATCCGGGTTCTCAGTATAATCCAAGAGTTCGCATACCCAATCGAAATCATCCTTATATACCTCGATTGCAATAAACCCCGCCTGGTAATCCAATTCTAAACAGTTATCGAGGTTATATCCGTTATTTTCCAAGGCCCCTGATAATCCAACTATCAGGATTAACCTTATAAATACAAACCTTAAAAAGAGTTTACCGAGTAATTCATAATTTTAACTATTTAATTTGTTATACTGTAATACAAATATAATATATTTATATAATATGAGCAAATAATAATTGGAGGCCTTAGATAAGGCTATATTTTATCTACCTCTAATCCTTCAGGTCCCATACTTAATATGAAACCTTCCTTAATAAGGCTATTGATTACGGTGGGTACGCATTTCTTTAGGTGTAACCTAAATTTGGATTGCCTTATATACCCTACGAAGTTATTGCTGGGAGTATTGATTACCAATTCGGTTGAACGGTGTTTGGAGATAATTCCTGGGGCAGTGGTGAAGTCTTTAGAATTAAGCATGGCCTTAAATGTTTTATGGTTTATTATTTATCTTTCGTTATGCAAATATAGATATAATATATTATATATGCAAATAAATATACCGGGCCTTATGAAGGCCCAAGGCCATAATCCCAAAGGCCACTAAAAGCCAATCCTTATATAATATAAAGGCTATATTAAGGTACCTTAACATACCATAAAAGGCCTTAAAAGGTACCCTAAATGTGCCTTAAACCAGCCTTAACTTGAGAAATCAAATCTCCAATACTCTATTCCTGGCATATCGATTTTAGACACCTGTTCCAAAATGACCTAAAAGACTCGCATATATATATATAATATAATATAGATTGTACTCTTTAAGGCTTGGGATTAAGGCCCATCTTAGGTACCCCTTAGTGTACCAATATGAATAGAGAGTCAAGCCGTAGATATCAAGAGTCAAAGTGGCCTAATGTCTCTTTATCGAAAAGGCCTTAGCTACTGCCTTAACCTTATCCTTAATATACTTATATTATATATATAGATTTGAATAAGGTAGGGGTTTGGGTACCTTAAAAGTGCCTTTTAGGGCCTTGCTCCTGGTCTTAGGGCCCTAAGTCGACTTAGCTAATACGTATAGTAACATAGATAGCTCCAGAGCTCTTAGGGTACACAGTAAGGGCCCCTAAGAAGGCCTTAACCAAAAATTTGCCCTATCCTGATTTTAGGGCCCTTGGACTTTTTCGTTGTCCGGACCCGTCACAAGGACTGCTTGTTAACTTTTGCCCTATCCTAATGGTCAAACTAAAAGGCTTCTAAGATAAAAGCCAATCCTAAAAGCCTTATATGATTAATGGTTTATATTATATATATTCCTTAATGAATATTATATAGGTATATTAAGGATTGTTTGAATATTTGAATTTATTCTTGGTTGGGGGTTGGTTGGGTAGTCTTCTTTTAAGGATTGAGCCAAGAGGATTATACCCTTGGGAGTATCTATCATAGATATTAAGGTTTGTACCTTTTCTATTGGTGTTAACCCCTTTATGATTTCTTCTATTGATTTCATGGTTATTCTTTGTTTTGGGTTATGAATATTCCTTGTGACCCTAATCCCTTTCTTCTCAGGGTTTGTTCGTATTTGATTTGGTTGATTTGCCTTAGTAGATGATTCCTGTAAGGTCTTTCGAATGAATACTTGGGATTCCTTCTCGGGAGTTCCTTATAGAGTTCAGATAACTTTGCAAATAAATATTAACGGCCTTTACCAGCGTTCGTCTTCTATAGTGATGTGTATATTGATGTTTTGCTGAGGGTGTTCTTTTAACCATCTCTCAATTTCACCGGCTCTTTTGAGGCTATCAATATAATCGGGAGCCAATCTTTGAACTGCTTCAAATTTTAGGCTCCCGTCGGGATTTACTAATTGCCTTGTCTCGGGCTCTTTCTTTTCCTCACTTTGGTAGGATATCTGGTACCAAATCGTCGCTGCCAGTACTAATATAATGGCTATCAGTAGGGGCCTTAAGCACCCTTGTTCTTCTTTCTTTTTCATAGTTTTGTCTTTAATGTATCTCTGATACCGATTAGTTTTAATTTCTGTTCTGGAGTTAACTTTGGGTCGAGGATAGCTTTATTAGCCTCATTGTATAGCTCTTGCATCTTTATTCTATACAAAGGCCCTTTGATATGCTTGCATACCCAGTTGTATTCTCTTTGTATCTTATTGAATGTACTCATGCTACTATCTCGATTTTGAGTCCAGTGTTATGACTGATAATCTTTACTTCATCATCTCCAGTTGAGAGGATAGATACCACCTGTTGCATTGCCCCTCTGAAAGACATCTTGGGCATGGTCTCATCCGAGAATTTAACCCATAGAGTATGCTTGAACCTTTCGGGGATTCCATCGGAGTAGTATCTTACTTCTACCCGATAATCAAAGAGTTCTAACCCTAATCGGGCATCCAACTCTTCTACCATACCAAGGTAGGTTTCTTTGATTGCTTCTTTAATGCAATCCCTCTCTTCTTCTTGAATCCTGCTCGACTTCTTTAACCCATCCAGCAATACTTTTTTGTAATCTTTCATAATATTCGATTTTATTTCTTTTCTATATTACAAATATAATGAATTTAATCTATATTTGCAAATATAAATCAGAGGTCAGATGAGGTTAGAAAGGGATACCGTTCTCTTCGAAAGCTTCTTTAGCTTCCCTGATGTATTCTCCTCTTACCCAGACTTGAGAGGCATTGGGTTCTTCGATGGGATTCAGGATAAAGTATTCCCCTTTTGCTAAGTCCTTAATCTTTTTCTTTTCCATGGTATTATATTTAAGGTTTATTTTTATCTTTATACAAATATAGCAATAATATTTTTAATATGCAAATAAAACTTCTCGGCATCAGGCAGTAGGAATAGGTTCTAGAGATTTTAATCCTTATAAAGGTAAGTTTAGTTTAGTAACACAAAAAAGACCTCTAGATAAGAGGTCTTAATGGTCCTTTATTTATTAGGCCTTAGCTGGTATAGGTCTCGGCTTGTAGTAGTAATCTTCTTCCGGAATAAGTGGTTGCTTGTAAAGCTCGAACTCCAGACCGGATTCATCAGGGAACTCCATAGCTATATTTACCCCTATGTAATTACCCTCAAACAGAGGCAATACCTTGATATCTATCTTGTTCTCAATACTCTTTATATCGAAGAGTTTGTTAGTAAAGTTGAGAACTATTTCTTTGATTGTGGAGTAATATTTAGGTTCATACTCCTGGTACATGCTGTGGCAGTAAAGTCTGCTTGCCCTGATTAAAAGAGCTATGCGATGATTAGTGTGCATATCTAAAAGTGTTACATGATTTTGTCGAATACAAAGTAACTTGAAGGTTCTTTGGCTAATGAATGATAGTTTCTTTCCAAGAAATCCGTACCAACTACTGTTACCGTACGAATAGCTTCATCTTCATCATCCATTACATCTATAATCATACCCAGGTTTATCAACTTGTCTTCCTGAGACTCTCCCAGAAGCATTCCTGGGCAGATATCATCCATAACCTGCATACCGACGTAGTTCCCGTCTTCACTGAGGGTATCGATGTATTTGCCGTTTTCAACATATTGGAAAAGGTTGCACCAACCCGTGATTGTGTGTATCTTTATATGGGTAGCACAGGCAGATGCTGATAAAGTTACCTTCGAGTTGGTGCATAGCCAACCCTGCCGATTGATTCTCTTATCGGTAAAGACCAAGTCTTCCTGATAAGGTGGATAAGGTAAACCGAATACCTTTAACTTCTTACCTTCATTGATAAGTTGATTTACTCGGTTTACTACTTGAGTTGCGTTTAATACTTTTTTCATAGTAGGTGTTTGTTATATATTGAATTGTGAATCTATTCTCCTTGTTCACTTTCACTTTTAATAATTATATTTCAAATATGCAAATAAAAATCAATGGCTAATCTTGGATTTCTGGGTCTACTTCTTCATAAGCTATTCCTTCTTCTATCTCTCGTCGGATTTGGTGATGGTCTTCGTCAAAAACTTTTAAGGCACCATGGTAGTCCCCTGTTACGCTATCGAGTTCTCCGTTTTTAAGGGTTAATCCTTCTTTCTCACCTATGTTGCCATCTTGTTTGGTTGCAACTACAACTGGTAGTTCTTTGAAGTCATATTGGTTCTCTACATATTCAATTTCCTTTATACCACCCTTGTCAGCCAACTCCCTTTGAATCATTTCCATGGCTTCATCTCTAGTTAAAGTCTGCTCTTCTTGGGCACCATTATTGAATTGATTGTTCTGTTGAGCAAAGATATTCACGGTACCCCCTCCAGTTACTGCCCTTACTAAACTCTGAAGAGAAGTTGTAGATTGCTGTTTCAATCCAAGGGCCTTATTGACTTCGGAGGTGATGAATGGAGCATATCTTCCGCCCTGAGAATCCCTGAGTATTTGAACCTGCTGGCTTACTTCCATACGGTCTTCAAGTGCCCATGATATGCAAGCTCCCATAAGAGAATCAGCAATCTCATTCATCTTGCTACGGTCAAATAAACCGTTGTCTAGAAACGTTTGTTTCATTTGCATCTGAATAATTGCTGGTTCACATTTCAGAAAATCTGCGAGTTCATTTACGGAATAAACCTTTGCCCATAATTTCCCGTTGTTGACAATCCAGATATGGATAATGAACTTGGTCAGATTCTTGAGAGCTTCATCATCTCCAGCATTAGCCTGTAGAGCTAATTGGGTTACTCCCATTCCTCTTGGAAACCTTGGAACTATCTTTTGTTCTTTCATAGTGTTAAGTTTTGGTATCTAATAGTTAATCCCAAGATAAGTAAATAAAAAGGCCCTTACCCAATCGGGGCCTTTTTGAATTAACTCTTTGATAGTCAGGTTGCTGGATCACTGAAATAGGCTTACCTTCAATCTTGATGAGCTTATTGAGAGCTTGTAAGCTGCTATATGACTTTCGCATTTAAGCTGGTTACTCATAGCTAAAAGTTCAGATAGCAGCTTATGCACATGTTTAGGATAAAGCATTTCTATGGTTACAGAACTTTGTCTGAAGCAATAGCTCATGTTTACCTCATTTTCTCCGGCTTCCTGATACAAGGTCACCATTTTATCCTCTACCAATTTTGCTATCTCTAAAATGGTCTTCATAAAATCTTAGTAACTTTAGAGTCTTGTATTATTAGGATTTACTTCTTTCCCTTGGGTTTATTACCCACCTGCTTGGATTGCTTTGCCAAGCTTTTGGCTACTGCGTATGTCATCAGAGCATTTATAACCGGTTCCATTTTTTTCTTTTCCCTTTCCTGCCGTTTCTTTTCAGCAGCCTCCAGTTCTGCCTTAATCTTGGCATCCCTTTTGGCCTTTCTCCTCTTCTCCTCTAATTCGACATGAATGTTAGGGAAAAGACTTGCCCGGAGAGGTATAACATGTAAGGCAAAGAATGCCGAGAATAAACCTTCCGAAAAAGGTTCCCCAACTTTCTTGTTGGAAATATTCCAGAATTTATCCTGTTGCTCTTTTATGGCATGGAGGAATTTTTCGTAGGTGAACTGCACCTGCATTTTTTTACAGGCTGTAAGGATTGCCTCAATTCGGTCCTTAAATTCCTGACCGAAGGCCTCCATAAATTTCTCCCGGTTAAAGTTGTAATGTTCCCGGTCCAACTTGAATTGCTTTACATACTCCTGAGTTTTCATAGTGCTTTGTATTTTGTAAGTTATTGGTCTATTAAGTGAGTTAATGCTTGTTCTCTAGTTACCGCCTGGAAAAGGTAGCCTATATGCTTATCTTCCCAGTATGATAACCAAATATGTTCCTGGAACCTAAACCTATTCCTCTCTACCTCAGGAAGATTCTTGGGAATCCCCGTGATATATAATAGGTGAGGCCCATCTGTATTCTCAATGAATACCGGGTGCTGTAAATTCTTATCTACCGTGAAATACCCTTTGATTGCATAATCTGGAAGATACTGATTAGACCTTACACTGCAATCAAAGGCTAAATCCTCTACCTGATATAATTCAGGATTTATGGGATATTCAGTACGGGTTTGCACCCCTTCCTGAGTTTGAAGGTAATAGGTAATCCTGGACTTATCAAGCGTTACGCTTTTTACTCTTTCTGGAAACATGTTTTTTCTTATCTTTTACGGGTACATAGTTTTCAATCTCATCCAATCGGTCCGTTACTAAAGCATATACAAACAGCTTAGCAGAACGGAAGAAAAACCTTCTTATGTTCTTCTCTGTAATGTAGTGGTCGTATATCTTAAAGAATTTCTTTTGGTACTTGTGCTTTAGACTCCGTTGTGTGAGATATGACTTAAGAATTTCTTTGTGTAATTCTAGCAATTCCTTGTCTACTTTCTGAATTGCTTTCTCAGGTAAGCCGACAACCATAATTTTTCATATCATTAAAGTGTTGTTATACTAAGGGGCCAGGACCTTACTTATCCCTGTACCCCTCTCCTACTATGAAAGATTAGATTGCAACGGATTCCTTGACGAATTGGTTCTTGTACTCGAGGTACTCCTTCTTTGCTTTCTTGAACTCCTTGGAGTCCTGGCCCTCGATTCGGAGCATTGTCAGCTCCAGCTGATGAATCTTGTTTCGGACCGTCTGCCGGAACTTTTTCCGGGAAAGGGTGTCCTCGCAGTCTGCCGGGTAGATGTACTTTACTTCCCGTTTCGTTACCACTTCCTCGACGAGGTTGGCTTCTGTCTCTTATACACATCTGACGCTGCCGACGAATAGCCTTGTGTAGAT
>ERZ1027069.423-NODE-423-length-21405-cov-9.149180_pt1 | contig 21405 bp, 17 predicted proteins | sample MGYA00519281_ERZ1027069 | MGnify/ENA primary metagenome ERZ1027069 (study PRJEB26926, sample SAMN06164836) | human gut metagenome | biome: ENVO:00009003; feature: ENVO:2100002; material: ENVO:00002003 | host: Homo sapiens | place: USA | collected 2012 ... | reverse complement strand
TACGAGATGTAGAGAGGTCTCGTGGGCTCGGAGATGTGTATAAGAGACAGGGTGTTGAGAGGGCTTGGGGAGCGGGGAAGTCCGCAGTGCTGCAATCCGGTAAATGCTGCGCATTCACCGGATTGGCGGCATTCGCCGCATCACCGGGAGGAAGCCGGCGTCTGCCGGTGAGCAAGCTCCCCGCATCCGTCGGTTTCCTTCCGGTGGCACTGCTCATTGTTATGCAACATTTTCACTGTTCTTGTTAACAATTGGGGGTGGCAGGACGGAGGGGGTATGGTATGATAATTACAGGAGGGGCGAGAGCCCTGTGTTTGAGATGATTTTATGGGAGGTCAGTTTGAAGAATAAGCGTGGTCGCTTATTCTTCAAACGGCTGTTCGTGCCGCAGGCGTCACAAAGCAGCCATGATCGCAGAGCAGAACCGGATGTTCTGCTCGCGGTTCCTCCGGCGCGAAGCGCCTGCGGAATGGGAGGTTATGATGAAAGATCAGCTTTTAGCAAAATTTGGGGAACTTTTTGGAGGAACAGACGGTGCGAAGGTTTATTTTGCGCCGGGCAGAGTGAATCTGATCGGAGAACATACCGACTATAACGGCGGTCATGTTTTTCCATGTGCACTGACGATCGGTACTTATGGTGTGGCACGCAGGCGTGAGGATAAGAAGCTGCGGTTTTATTCGATGAATTTCGAGCAGCTGGGTGTGATCGAGTCGAGCGTTGAGGGCTTGAAGCCGGAGAAGGAAGCGGACTGGACAAACTATCCCAAGGGCGTGATGTGGGCGTTTGGCGAGAAGGGGATGGAAGTGACAAACGGTATGGATTTGCTGCTGTTTGGCAATATTCCGAACGGCTCCGGGCTGTCTTCTTCCGCATCGGTCGAGGTTTTGACAGGCTATATCCTGCGCGATCAGTATGGTTTTGAGGTTTCCAATCAGGATCTGGCGCTGATCGGTCAGTTTTCCGAGAATAAGTTTAACGGTGTAAACTGCGGCATTATGGATCAGTTCGCAATCGCGATGGGCAAAAAGGATCATGCGATTTTCCTGGATACTGCGACGATGGAATTTGAGTATGCGCCGATTCAGCTGGAGGGCGCGAAGCTTGTGATTTCCTGCAGCAATAAAAAGCGCGGTCTGGGCGATTCTAAATATAATGAAAGAAGAAGCGAGTGCGAAGCGGCTCTGGCAGAGCTGCAGCAGGTGATCGGCATCGAGTCGCTGGGGGATCTGTCAGAGGAGCAGTTTGAAACCTACAAGTCCGCCATCAAGGATCCCGTCAGAGTAAAGCGTGCGCGTCATGCGGTTTATGAGAATCAGCGCACGATCAAGGCAGTTGCAGCGCTGAAGGCGAACGATATCACAGAGTTTGGCAAGCTGATGAATGCGTCCCACGTTTCCCTGCGGGATGATTATGAAGTAACCGGCATTGAGCTGGATACGCTGGTAGAGGAAGCCTGGAAGGTAGACGGTGTCATCGGTTCCAGAATGACCGGTGCTGGCTTTGGCGGCTGTACGGTCAGCATCGTAAAGGATGAAGCAATCGAGGCCTTTCAGGAGCAGGTTGGAAAGGCTTATCTGGAAAAAATCGGTTACGCGGCAGATTTTTATGTGGTAGAGATCGGTGACGGTCCGGTAGTATTATAAGAAAGGCAGGCAATCAGGGCAATGATTCAGGATAAAATCCGTGAACTGGTGCAGTATGGGCTTTTGACAGGTCTGGTGTTTGCAGAGGATGAAATTTATACGACAAACCGGCTGCTGGAGCTGTTCCAGATAGAAGATTACCCCTATGGATTCGGGGAAAAGATAGAACAGACAGAAGAAGAGTCGGTCAAAAGACTGCCGGATCTTCTGACGGAAATGATGGATTATGCGGTGGAAAACGGGATCATGCAGGAGGATAGTATCGTTTATCGGGATCTGTTTGATACAAAGATCATGAGCTGTCTGGTAGGGCGCCCCAGCGAGATCATCCGCCGGTTTCATGAGGAATATGAAAAGTCTCCGGAAGCAGCGACGAATTTCTTTTATAAATTCAGTCAGGACACGGACTATATTCGAAGATACCGTGTTTGCCGGGATGAAAAGTGGGTAACGCCAACGAAATACGGCGATCTGGATATTACGATCAATCTGTCCAAGCCGGAAAAAGACCCCAAAGCGATTGCGGCGGCAAGGCTGGCAAAGCAGGGCGGTTATCCGAAATGTCTGCTTTGTGTGGAAAACGAGGGTTATGCAGGCCGTATCAATCATCCGGCGCGTCAGAATCACCGGATCATTCCGTTGATGATCAACGGCAGCAGATGGGGATTTCAGTATTCTCCCTATGTGTATTATAATGAGCACTGCATCGTGTTTAACGGCCAGCACACGCCGATGAAAATCGAGTACAATACCTTTGTGAAGCTGTTTGACTTTGTAAAACAGTTTCCTCATTATATGCTCGGCTCCAATGCGGATCTGCCGATCGTCGGCGGTTCGATTTTGAGCCATGATCATTTTCAGGGCGGCAGATATGAGTTCCCGATGGCAAAAGCACCGGTCGAAAAAAGCTTTACCGTCAAAGGCTTTGAAGATGTACAGGCAGGAATTGTAAACTGGCCGATGTCCGTAATCCGAATTTCCGGTCCGGATACAGAGCGGCTGATCGCCCTGGCGGATGTGATCCTGAATGCATGGCGCAGCTACAGTGATGAAGCCTCCTTTATCTTTGCAGAGACAGAGGGGGAGAAGCACAACACGATCACTCCTATCGCCAGAAAACGTGGCGATCATTATGAGCTGGATCTGGTTCTGCGCAATAATATCACCACGAAAGAGCATCCCCTTGGTGTGTTCCATCCCCATGCAAACCTGCACCACATCAAAAAGGAAAACATCGGTTTGATCGAAGTAATGGGACTTGCAGTGCTTCCTGCCCGTCTGAAAAAAGAGATGGCAGAGCTGGAAGAAGCGATCCTTTGCGGGGCTGATCTTCGGCAAAACGAGGTGCTTGCAGCTCACGCGGACTGGGCGGAGGAATTTTTGACCAGACACAGCGAGGTAAATGCCGAAAATATCCATGAAATTGTGCAGCAGGAGATTGGACTGGTGTTCATGCAGGTTCTGGAGGACGCAGGCGTTTATAAATGCACGGAGGACGGAAGAAAAGGATTCGAACGGTTTATTGACCGCTTAAATGCATGACTTTGTGCACAAGTCTGCAAATGTGATATAATGAGCACAAAAGAAAAACAAGCGACGCCGAAGGCGGCATTTGTTTTTCTTGTGCCATTAGAGAACGAGCAGCCTGCGTAGCAGGCGATAAAGCGCGTCAGCGCGGGCTCGTGATATAATGAGCGCAAGAGAGCGGGAACAGGCGAAGCCTGCTCATCGCGAACGGCGAAGCTATTGAGTGAGCTATGCTCACGATATATTGCTGTGCACTATATAGAAAGACCTGCAGCAGGTATAATAAACACAAGCGAAAGGAAAGGGCTGTCGTACTAACGTGCGGCAAGCCCTTTTTTCATGGGAACAGAATGCTTGCAGCGCGTGCATTTTGTTTTGGATGTTGATGCACAGCAAACGGATTTGTGGTATTATGTTTACCGAAATCAAACAGGTATTTGACGAAAGAAGGTTTTATAGATGAAGTTTTTACTGGCGGCACTGAACGCAAAATATATTCATTCCAATCCGGCGCTTTACAGTCTGCGGGCCTATGCGGAAAAATACCATCCGGAGGCCGCGGCACAGGTGGAGCTTGCCGAGTATACGATCAATCAGACGGTGGAGGAAATCCTCGCCGATCTTTATGAGAGAAAGCCGGAGGCAGTGGCTTTTTCCTGTTATATCTGGAATTGGAAAATGATGCAGGAGGTCATTTCCGAGCTGCATCAGGTGCGTCCCGAGCTGCCCATCTGGCTGGGCGGTCCGGAGGTATCCTATCATGCGGAGGAGGTTCTGGAGCAATTCCCGTTTTTGACCGGCATCATGGTCGGCGAGGGCGAGGTGACGTTTTCAGAGCTTTTGACCTTTTATGAAAAAAAGAGCAGCGGACGGTATTCGGAACAGCAGCAGCTGCAGATTGTGGCATTCTGGCCGGGCGCAATCAAACAGGCCGGACTGGACAGTATTGCAGGTATTGTTTATCGAGATCCGATCACCGGGGAGCTTGTACGGACAAAGGAGCGCTCCCTGACCAATATCAGTGAGATCCCGTTTTTTTATAAGGATATGAAGGATTTTGCCAATCGGATCGTTTATTATGAATCGAGCCGCGGATGTCCGTTTCGGTGCGGTTACTGTCTGTCCTCAATCGACAAGCGGGTACGCCTGAGAGATCTGGCACTGGTGAAAGAGGAGCTGCAGTTTTTCCTTGATCAAAAGGTTCCGCAGGTGAAATTTATTGACAGAACCTTCAACTGTAATCATCAGCACGCAATGGAAATCTGGAAATATATTCAAGAGCACGATAATGGAATTACGAATTTCCATTTTGAGATCTCGGCAGATCTGCTGAACGGAGAAGAGCTGGCGCTTCTGGCAAAAATGCGCCCCGGTCTGGTTCAGCTGGAAATCGGTGTGCAGTCCACGAATCTGCAAACCCTTGAAGCGGTCAGACGGCATACAAATCTGGATAAGCTGCGGCATGCAGTGGTACGGATCCATTCCGAATATAATATTCATGTGCACCTGGATCTGATCGCAGGACTTCCTTATGAAGATATGGGAAGCTTTATCCGGTCCTTTAATGATGTATACAGCATGAGGCCACAGCAGCTGCAGCTCGGATTTCTGAAGGTATTAAAAGGCTCCTATCTGGAAGAAATGGCACAGACCTATGGGATCGTGTACCAGAGCTGTCCGCCCTATGAGGTCTTGTATACAAAATGGCTGAGCTATGGGGATATCATTCGGTTAAAGCGGGTGGAGGAAATGGTGGAGCTGTATTATAACAGCAATCAGTTCACACATTTGATTCCGGTTCTGCAGAGCCGCTTTGAAAATCCCTTTGCAATGTATGACAAATTGGCTGATTTTTATCATGAAAAAGGATATTTTGTCCATACGCCTGCCAGAGCTTACCGCTACCAGGTGCTTTTGGAGTTTGCGCAGCAGGAAGACCCGGATGGGATGGAGTTATACCGGGAGCTGGCGGTGTATGATCTGTATCTGCGGGAAAATGCGAAGAGCCGCCCGGCATTTGCATGGGATGACAAAACGTACCATGATCAGATGATCGGTTTTTATCAGGAAGAAGAGAAAAACCGTACATACCTGCCGGGGTATGAGGAATATCATGCCAGACAGCTGCAGCGCATGACCCATCTGGAGGTATTTTCCTGGCCGGTACAGAAAAAGGCGTGGGAGCTGATCAGTATGTTGAAAAGAGGCGAGGATCCGGAGACGAAAACGGCAATTTTATTCGATTATCAGAACCGGGATCGCCTGACGGACAATGCGAGAACAGCGGTGGTAGAGCTGCCGACCGCTGCAAACGAAAAACCGACAGCCGGACAGGGGACCGCCGCGGACGCAGAAGCAGTCGCCGCGACAGGAAAGGGGGCAGCTGATTGAACGCACACACGAAAGCCATTTTGGATCAGCTCGATGCCCACTATGGGAGAGAATATATCTGCTACCTCAACCATGAAAACGCGTGGCAGCTTTTGATCGCGACGATGCTGAGTGCGCAGTGCACAGATGCCAGAGTCAATATTGTCACGAAAGATCTGTTTGTGAAATATCCGTCGGTCGAAGCCTTTGCGGAGGCGGATTTAAAAGAGCTGGAGCAGGATATCCGTCCGACCGGTTTTTATCATAATAAAGCGAAAAATATCATTGCCTGCTGTCAGAGGCTGATGGCACTGCATGGCGGCGAGGTCCCCTCCGGGCTGGAGGAGCTGACGGCGCTGCCGGGAGTCGGACGCAAGACGGCAAATGTTATCCGCGGCAATATTTTCCACGAGCCAAGCGTTGTGGTGGATACCCATGTGAAGCGGATTTCCAAAAAGCTGGGGCTGACAAAAGAGGACGACCCGGAAAAAGTGGAATATGAGCTGATGAAGGTATTGCCGAAGGATCATTGGATTTTGTACAATATTCAGATCATCACGCTGGGGCGGACCATCTGCAAGGCGCCGACGCCGAAATGTGGGGAATGTTTTCTGACGGAATGGTGTAAGGATTATCAGAACCGTCAAAAAAAGGAGAGCAGGAAAAAGAAGTGAAAGAATATGTGAGCGTAGATGTGGAAACGACCGGGCTTGCGCCGAAGCAGGATAAAATTATAGAAATCGGGGCAGTGCGCGTCCGGGACGGACAGATTGTCGAAAGCTTTACATCCTTTGTCAATCCGGGGCGCATATTGCCTGCGCATATCACAGAGCTGACCGGAATTTTACAGGAGCAGGTAGATGAGGCGGAGCCGATGGAAAGCGTTTTGCCTGCCTTTCTGGAGTTTGCCGGAGATCTGCCCCTTGTGGGACATCGGATTTTGTTCGATTATGGATTTTTGAAGCGCGCGGCGGTGAATATGCGGCTGGATTTTGAACGGAGCGGCGTGGATACCCTGAAGCTTTCCAGACAGTTTTTGGCAGAGCTCCCGAGCAGAAGACTATCCGCCCTGTGCGAACATTTCGAAATTCCGATTCAGGCGCATCGGGCGCTGGAGGACGCGAGGGCAACGCATATTTTATATGAAAAATTGCTGGAGCTTTATGGAACAGACCCGGACCGGGTAAAGGCTTTTGAGCCGGTTCCGCTGATCTGCAAGGTAAAACGCGAATCGCCTGCGACAAAAGCTCAGAAGGAACGTTTGAAAAAGCTTTTTTCCATGCATCAGCTGGTACCGGAGTATGATGTGGAAATGCTGACGAAAAACGAGGCAAGCCGTCAGATCGACCGGATTCTTGCGGCATATGGAAGCTTGCAAAAGTGAGGGAAGTGCTTTATAATGTGTGGAAGCGCAGCCATGGAAGATGGTGCTTCAATGCTATTTGTCAGATGTTATAAGGCAGTTTGCGGATAAAGGAGCAGAGCATGAATTTCAGAAAGAAAAAGACACAGAAAATTATATCGTCGATCATCATCCTTATTCTGGTGCTGGCGATGATTGTTCCTACATTGCTGTCGTTTTTATAAGCGGCATAGAAAGGAATTTTAAAATGAATCGAATGAAAACCGTACTGATGACGGCAGCCATGCTGGTGTGCGTGTTTGCGTGCACGGCGGTGGCAGGAAAGACTGTATACGCAGCGCCGAACGATACCATCCAGACCGGGATTTCGGCAGATGGCATGGATCTTTCCGGGATGACACAGGAACAGGCGCAGGGGGCGGTTCAGAGCTATGTGAACGAACTTGGGCAGGCGCAGGTGCAGCTGCAGGCGCAGGATGGACAGAGTGTATCTATCAGCCTTTCTGAGCTGGGAATTTCCTGGAAAAACCCGGAGCTTGTTTCGGAAGCAGTGTCCCTTGGAAAAAAGGGAAATATCGTAGCGCGCTATAAGGCGGAAAAGGATCTGCAGAATAAAGGAAAGAATTACCCCGTTGTTCTGGATTTTGATAAAGAAGCGATTCGTCAGGCTGTGACGGAGCGCTGCAGTAAATTTAATGTGGAAGCGATCGATGCGCACCTGACACGGGTTGACGGATCCTTTCAGATCGAAGATGGACAGACCGGATATGTGGTAGATGAAAATGCGTCCGTAGCTGCGATCTACGATTATCTTACGGGCTCCTGGGTCAAAGGGGAAAACGGAAACGTTGCCCTCGTAATGGCAGTGGATGAGCCCAAGGGAAAAACAGAAGAGCTTGCGAAGGTAAAAGATGTGCTCGGAACATTTACGACAAGCTATTCGACCTCCGGTGCGTCCCGCAGCAAAAACGTTGCAAATGGCTGCAGACTGATCAACGGAACAACTTTGTATCCCGGCGATACGTTTTCTACCTATAATACAGTGAAGCCCTTCTCTACCGAAAACGGTTACGAGATGGCGGGTTCTTATTTGAACGGCAAGGTGGTAGACAGCATCGGCGGCGGTATCTGTCAGGTATCCACAACGCTGTACAATGCGGTTCTGCGGGCAGAGCTGGAAGTGACAGAACGTCACAATCATTCTATGATCGTAACCTATGTAGATCCGTCTGCGGATGCGGCGATCGCAGAATCCTCCGGCAAGGATTTTGTATTTGTGAATAATACGGATTATCCGATTTATATCGATGGACATACGGCTGATAAAAAGATTACATTTACGATCTATGGTGTAGAGACGAGAGCAAAAAACCGCGCCGTAGATTATGAGAGTGAAGTGGTTGAGAAAAAGGTTCCGGAAGCGGATCAGATCATAGCGGACGCTTCCCAGCCTATCGGCGTCATCAGCGTCAGCAGCGCACATATTGGCTACAAGGCAAGACTCTGGAAGATTGTAAAGGAAAACGGTGTGGAAGTCAGCCGGGAGCAGGTCAACAGCAGCAACTACAAGATGAGCCCCAGAACGGCAACCGTCGGAATTGCTTCTCCGGATCCGAATGCGACCAGCCAGATGCAGGCGGCCATTGCGACCAGCAGCATTGATACGGTCAAAGCGACCATTTCCAATATCAAAGCGCAGCAGGCAGCAGCGGCGGCATTGACACCGGAGCAGCTGCAGGCGATCGCAGAGGCTCAGGCGCAGGCTGCACAGGCGCAGCAGGACGCAGCGGCGGGAAACTAAGCACCGGATTATAAAGCAGAGCGGATGGCAGAGCCGGGCTGGAGGTCCGGCTCTGCAATGCTTTGATACGATGGTATTCGGAATGGAGAAAAGCTTATGAAAACAGGGAACGTAACGGGAAACGTTTATAAACGCAGCGTTCATCGAAAAATAGAAACAAACGGCATAGGGGTGAAAGGCGCAGAGTATGGGGAAGGCTGCGCCTTTTTCACGTCTGAAAATGTGGATAAAGCGCCGGAAAAAGTGAAGCAGTTGTGGATTACGGCGCAGAGTCTGTCTGTTTGGTCCGGAGCAGAGGGAGCCAAACTTTGCGTTTATGAGGCAGTAAACCGCGCAGCAGCGGCAGCAGTGGGAAAAGGAGAAGCAAAGGTGCGCATGGTGTCCATGCAGCTGATGCTTCCGGCAGACTGTCAAGAGCAGGAGCTGCAGAAGATGACTGTCGCAGCGCAGGAAGCAGCGCAGAAGCTGCAAGTTACGCTCGCGGATGTGAAAGTGCATGTGTCCGGTGCAGTCATTGCGCCTGTTGCGACAGCAGAGGCGCTTGTAGAAGTGTGGACTGCGCCTGCAGGCGCTGCGCTGTCGGCGCGCGCCGGTCAGCAGATTGTAATGACGAAATGGGCGGGACTGGCAGGAACTGTCCGCCTGGAAAAAACATACCGGGAAGCCCTTTTGAAGCGCTATCCTGCGCAGCTTCTGGACGACGTAGCACAGCTGGAGCAGCACTTTTCGATTTTACCGGAGGCTGCAGTCGCCGGTAAGTCCGGCGTCGGACTTGCCTGTGCAGTATCGGAAGGCGGTGTATTCCATGCACTCTGGACACTGGCAGAGCAGGCCGGGACCGGACTGGAGGTATCTTTAAAGAAGATTCCCATCCGACAGGAAACGGTAGAAATCTGTAATGAACTGGACGTCAATCCCTATGAGCTGTCCGGAAACGGCAGTCTGCTGTTTGTGACCGATCAGGGCGAGATGCTGGCAGAGCAGCTGCAGCAGCAGAAAATCCCGGCGGCGGTGATCGGATTTTTGTCGGCGGACAACGATCGCGTGATTGTCAACGGAGAGGAACGAAGATTTTTAGAACCGGCGAATACGGACGCGATTTATCGGATGGAGTAGTAGAACAGTTGCCGGATATCCGGCAGGAACGGAAGAAAAAAATGAGAGAAGAATTATTAAAAATTATTGAGAAAAACAGCCGGATCGATTTAAAAGAGCTGGCAGTCATCCTCGGCGTAGAGGAAATTGACGTGGTAAACGAAATGGCAGCGATGGAAGCAGAGGGCATTATCTGCGGCTATCATACACTGATTGATTGGGAAAAAACAAGCATCGAAAAGGTTTCCGCGCTGATTGAGGTTCGCGTAACACCCCAGCGCGGTCAGGGCTTTGACAGCATCGCGGAGCGGATTTACAAATACCCGGAGGTGCATGCAGTGTACCTGATTTCCGGCGGCTTCGATCTGCTCGTAACACTGGAGGGGAAATCCCTGAAAGAGGTTTCTGCGTTTGTTTCGGATAAGCTTTCCACGCTGGACAGTATTTTGAGCACAGCGACCCATTTTATCCTGAAAAAGTATAAGGATCACGGAACGATCCTGACCCGCAAATGCGAGGATCAGAGGGAGATGATTACGCCATGAGAAATCCCCTTTCTGATACAATCGTTACGATTAAACCGTCCGGAATCCGGAAATTTTTCGATATCGTCAGCGAAATGGAGGATGCGATTTCTCTGGGGGTCGGCGAGCCGGACTTCGATACTCCCTGGCACATCCGCGACGAGGGCATTTATTCTCTGGAAAAGGGACGTACCTTTTACACCTCCAATGCCGGTTTGAAGCAGCTGCGGGAGGAAATTGCGCATTATTTGAGACGCCGCTATCAGGTGTCCTATGATCCGCTGCATGAAATCATGATTACAGTCGGCGGCTCTGAGGCCATCGATATTGCGCTGCGTGCGATGGTAAATCCGGGAGACGAGGTGCTGATTCCACAGCCGTCCTATGTTTCCTATGAGCCGTGCGCCGTGCTTGCAGGTGCGAAGCCGGTTATCATCCCATTGAAAGCGGAAAACGAGTTCCGCCTGACGGCACAGGAGCTTCTGGATGCAATCACGGAAAAGACGAAAATCCTGATTTTGCCCTATCCGAATAACCCGACCGGTGCGATCATGGAACGGGAAGATCTGGAAGCGATCGCAAAGATCGTGGAAGAAAAAGATCTGTTTGTGATATCGGATGAAATTTACAGTGAGCTGACCTATAAAGGTAATCCGGTTTCCATCACACAGATTCCGGGGATGCGGGAGCGGACGGTTCTGATCAACGGATTTTCCAAGGCATATGCAATGACCGGCTGGCGTCTGGGCTATGCCTGCGGACCGGAAGTGATTTTAAAACAGATGCTCAAAATCCATCAGTTTGCGATCATGTGTGCTCCTACGACGAGCCAGTATGCGGCGGTAGAGGCGCTGAAAAACGGCGATGACGATGTAGCGGAAATGCGCGAACAGTACAATCAGCGCAGACGCTATCTGCTGCATGCCTTTGCAGAAATGGGGCTGCCCTGCTTCGAGCCTTACGGCGCGTTTTATGTGTTCCCCTGTATCAAGGAATTCGGCATGACCAGCGATGAGTTTGCGACGCGTTTTCTGCAGGAAGAAAAGGTTGCAGTCGTGCCGGGCACGGCGTTTGGGGACAGCGGCGAGGGCTACATCCGTATTTCCTATGCTTATTCCCTGGAAAATCTGAAAGTTGCGATCGGACGGCTGTCGCATTTTGTAAAAAAACTGAAAGCGGAAAAGGAATGATAAAGATATGTTAAACATCGTATTGCATCAGCCGGAAATCCCGGCGAATACGGGAAATATCGGAAGAACCTGCGTCGCGACCGGGACAGTTCTGCATCTGATTGAGCCGCTGGGCTTTTCTTTGAGTGAAAAGCAGTTAAAGCGCGCAGGCATGGATTACTGGAATCTGCTGGATGTGCGCCGCTACATCAATTTTGCGGACTTTCTGGAAAAAAATCCGACGCTTGTAAGCGGCGAGCCGGATGCGCCGAAGCTCTGGATGGCGACGACGAAAGCGCATCAGGTTTACAGCGATGTAAAGATCGGACCGGACGATTATATTATGTTCGGCAAGGAGAGTGCCGGAATCCCGGAGGAAATCCTTGTGGAGTATGAAAAGAGCTGTATCCGCATTCCGATGGGACAGGATATCCGTTCCCTGAACCTGTCCAACTCCGTAGCGATCGTTTTGTATGAAGCGCTGCGCCAGAATCATTTCGTAGGGTTACAGGAAGGTGGAGAACTGCACCGGCTGCACTGGAAAGCGTAAGGCATCCAGCCCTACGCTTCGTTGTCCTGCACGGGCAGGGAGAAGATAAACTCGCTCCCGACGCCCTCGGTGCTGATGACGTTGATATTTTCGTTGTGCGCCTGGATAATTTCTTTTGTAATGGAAAGTCCCAGCCCGGTTCCCTTTTTGTCTTTGCCACGGGAAAGGTCGGTCTTGTAGAAACGATCGAAGATCAGCCGCAGGCTGTCCTTCGGGATTCCGATACCACTGTCCTTGACGGAGACAAAAACCTTTCCATGCTTTTCGTTTGTCTCGATGCGAATAGCAGAGTCAGGGTGGGAAAATTTAATTGCGTTGTCGAGCAGGTTGTATAAGACCTGCTCGATTTTGCTTTTGTCGGCGAGAACGGGCATACGGTCGCCGGTTAAAAGCAGCTCGATGCCGATATGCTTCTGTTGGCAGGTTCCTTCGAAGGAAGCGGCAGTAGAGCGAATGACCGAATTTAAATCGAAAACAGATTTTTCCAGGATCATGCCCTTCATATTCAGGTTATTTAAGGTCAGCAGGCTGTTGGTCAGCTTTGTCAGGCGTTCCGTTTCGTTTAAGACGATGCCGAGATATTTTTCGTGGAGCTCTGGCGGGATCGTTCCATCCAGCATCGCCTCCAGATACCCTTTGATTGAAGTCAGCGGAGAGCGGAAGTCGTGAGAAACGTTGGCGATGAATTTTTTCTGGTTATCCTCGGCGCGTGCGATCTCACTTGCCATGAGAGACAGGGAGGCAGCCAGATAACCGATCTCATCCTCACTGTCTACCTGAAATTCATAATGCAGATTGCCTGCCGCGTACTGTTCGGTGGCTGCCGTGATCTTGCGCAGCGGCAGATAGACCATTTCGGTAAAGAAAATCAGAATGATCAGCGACAGCAGGAAAAAAATCACGAGCATAATATAGGAAATATTCAGCAGGCTTTCGCTGGAAGCCCGAATATTTGCCATGGGGATATGGATGACAACATAGCCCTGCACTTTAAAATTGGAAGTGATGGGCGCAAATACACTGAGCATTTCCTCCTGGAAGCAGCCGAAAAAGTCACCAACCGTATAAAAGGAACCGGCGGTGATGGTCGAGTCAAAATTTTCCACGCGAGACTCATGCTTCACATCCAGCGGTGTTTCCGTTGTCATGATAATACGTCCGGATGGATTAATGATCCAGATTTGGGAGGACAGGTAGGTGCTGAGCGCATCCAGCTGTTTTTTGACCTCCTCGAGGGAAACATTGCTGCTGTATAAGTCGGAAGCGTAGGTATTTGCGATCAGAGTAGCTTCTTTATAAAGGGAGTCCGCCTTTTCCCGTTTCAGATGCTCCAGCGTCATACTGGAAACGAACGTTGCTACGACTAAAAATCCGAAAAATCCGAAGATCAGGTAGCCGAGTACAAATTTCAGATACAGGGTTTTGCGCATGTCATCTTACCTCGAATTTGTAGCCGATTCCCCAGATCGTGGCGATTTTCCAGTTGGCGTGATCTTTGATCTTTTCACGCAGACGCTTGATGTGTACGTCTACCGTGCGGGTGTCGCCAATGTATTCATAGCCCCAGATCTGATCCAGAAGCTGTTCTCTGGAAAAAACGTGGTTGGGCGAAGCTGCCAAAAAATAGAGAAGCTCCAGCTCCTTTGGCGGCATATCGACATTTTTTCCCATATACATAACAGAATAATTGGTTTTATTGATTGTCAGATCGGGATATTCGACACACTCCACAGCAGGCTTTGCCGGAACGGCAGCAGCTGGCTTGTAGCGGCGCAGCACCGCTTTGACTCTTGCGACAAGCTCCTTGGAGTCGAAGGGCTTTTCCATGTAATCATCCGCACCAAGCTCCAGGCCGAGCACCTTGTCAAAAATTTCGCCTTTGGCGGACAGCATGATGATGGGAACAGAGGAACTGCTGCGGACTTCACGGCAGACCTGATAGCCGTCGATGCCGGGAAGCATCAGATCGAGCAGAATCAGGTTCGGCGCGAAGGTATCCACAGCGCGGAGGGCGGATTCCCCGTCCTCCACGATCATCGTATCAAAGCATTCCTTGGTCAGGTACAGCGAAATGAGTTCGGCGATATTGGCATCGTCGTCAACAATCAGAATTTTCTGTTTATTTACCATAATGAACCTCGTTATTTGTTTTTGCAAAGGCGGCAGCTGATTGCCGTCCTGCGGATTATTTTTTAAATTCTACAATCGTTACGCCGGCATCGCCTTCGCCGTATTCGCCCTGTCGGAAGGATTTGACATATTTGATGCGCTTTAAATGCTGCTGGATGGCCTTGCGCAGGGCACCGGTCCCCTTGCCATGTACGACGCGGACGTTTTCCAGATGTGCAAGATACGCGTCGTCCAGATATTTATCGAGGGCGGCGAGGGCTTCGTCTACCGTTTTGCCCAGCAGATTGATCTCAGGGGAAACGGAGAAGGACTTGGACATCCGGAGCTTGCCGGTATTTGTTTTGGACATCGTAGGCGTGGTAATCGTCGCTTCCTCGATGCGGACAAGGTCTTTTATGTTCGTGGAGGTGCGCATGATGCCGCACTGCACGAAGAGGTTGCCCTTTGCATCAGGCAGGCTGCTGACCGTACCCTTGAGCCCCATGGAAACAATGCGCACGGCATCGCCTTTTTTGAGCTGTTCGGGCTTTAATGCCGGAGCTTTGGGCTTGTCCTTTGCAGCGACGGAAAGCTTACTGTTTTTGTCGTCGATGTTGCTGCGCAGCTTTTGACGCGCCTGTTCCAGATCCTTCATGGAAGCGCCGGGACCGGCTTTCTGGAAAATGCGGATCGTTTCGTCTGCGGTGTCCTTTGCTTCACGCAGAATATCCCGCGCTTTTTCATTCGCTTCGCGCAGGATACGGTCCCGCGTCTGGTCGATTTTATCGTTTTTCTCCTGCAGCTTATGCCGGAGGGCTTCGATTTCTTTTTTGTAATCTTCGATTTCGCGGCGTTCTTTTTCAATTGTAACGCGGCTCTTTTCCAGATCGGAAATAACGTCTTCAAAGCTGACGTCCTGTTCGTCGATCTGCTCCTTGGCGGCTTCGATGATTTCGTCGGAAAGACCGAGCTTTTTGGAAATTGCAAAGGCGTTGCTCTTTCCGGGAATGCCGATCAGCAGCCGGTAGGTAGGGCGCAGCGTTTCCACATCGAATTCACAGCAGGCGTTTTCAACAAATTTCGTAGAAAGGGCGTAGATTTTCAGCTCGCTGTAATGTGTGGTCGCCATTGTGCGGATGCCGCGGTCATGCAGATAGTTCAAAATTGCAATCGCCAGCGCCGCACCCTCAGTCGGGTCGGTCCCGGCCCCCAGCTCATCGAACAGGCACAGGGAATCTGCGTCTGCCTTTGCCAGAATGGAGACGATGGAGGTCATGTGGGAGGAAAAGGTACTCAAGCTCTGTTCAATGCTCTGTTCGTCACCGATATCTGCGAAAACCTCTGTAAAAACGGACAGCTGCGAGCGGTCCAGGGCAGGAATGTGCAGACCTGCCTGACCCATCAGCGTGAACAGTCCGACTGTTTTTAAACATACGGTTTTACCGCCGGTGTTGGGACCGGTGATGACGAGAAGATCGAAATTTTTGCCAAGCTCGACGTCGATCGGAACGACTTTTTTGCGGTCAAGCAACGGATGTCGTCCCTGACGGATACGAACGATATGCTCGTCATTGAAAAGCGGACGGGAAGCATTCTGATCCATCGCAAGGGAAGCCTTTGCAAAGATGAAATCGAGCTGCGTCATAATCCGCTGGTTTTCTGCGATCTCAAGGGTGTGTGCACCTGCTTCGGCACTCAAATTTGCCAGAATAACGGCGATTTCCTTTTGCTCCTCGATTTCCAGCTCACGCAGCTGATTGTTTAAGCTGACAACGGCTGCGGGTTCGATGAAAAAGGTGGAGCCGGTGGAGGACTGGTCGTGCACCATGCCGGGCACCTGACCTTTATATTCCGCCTTGACGGGGATACAGTAGCGTCCGTCGCGGGTGGTAATCACGGCATCCTGCAGATAGTTTCTGACGGAACCGTTTACCATGCTGTTTAATTGATTGTGAATCTTTTCTCCGGTTAATACCATGCTCCGCCGGATTTTTTTGAGGGCAGGACTGGCGTCGTCCGCAATTTCATCCACATCGATGATGCAGCGGCGAATTTCTTTGGAAAGGGGTGCGAGGGGTTCGAGACAGTGAAAATATTCTGTCAGGGAATCCTGCTGTTCTTCGTCCTTGTCGGAGCGCCCGAAGTTTTTGACACGGGCGGTGTTTTCCAAAAGACCGGCGATGCGCAGCAGCTCTTCAGAGGAGAGGGTGCTGCCGATTTCGAGGGAGCGCAGGCACATGCCGAGGGGCTTATTGCTGCCGAAATTCAGGCTGCCCTTCTGGAAAATCCGGGTCAGGGCATCTGCAGTTTCGGTCTGAGCCTGTTCGATCTGCGCAAGATCGGTCATGGGCACGAGATCCCGGCAAAGCTGTCGTCCGGGGTCCGAGGTTGCTTTTTGCTCCAGCATATGAATGACTTTATCATATTCCAATACGCGTAAAACTTTCGCGTTCATAGTAGTTCCTTTCGTTTTTCAAAACACAGTGCCAAAAGGCACCTATATTCGTTCCATAAAATGCTGCACAGCAGAATCATTACACAGGATTGATGCTGCTGTCTTGTGGTACAGGCGGCTACCACTATCATACCATATAGAGAGAGAAACCGGGGAAAAATTTTGCGCCCGGAAAAAGTCTTTCCGGCACTTGTGTGCAGGCGGGCAGATGAGGTATACTGAAAAGTACCCAAACGGGCAGAAAGGAACCGATACTTATGGAGGATAACAGACCGAATCAGGATCTGACGAATCAGGATATCGAGTTTATCAAAGAAAAGGTAAAAGAACGACCGCTGAACCGTCGAAAGCTGTTCAAAAGAACGTTGCTGACGGCGAGCATGGCAGCAATTTTCGGGCTGATCGCCTGTGTGACCTTCCTTGTGCTGGAACCGGTATTTTCCAATCTGCTGTACCCGGAGGAAGAGCCGCAGCAGGTGGAGCTGAAGGAAGAAAATATCGAGGACGAGATGCGCCCGGAGGATATGATTCTGGAAGAAGAGACGGAAACGGAGACAACGACAGAGCTGCAGACCGTTGTGGAAAAAGTCGCGCTGGAAATCGGGGATTATCAGAAGCTGTACCGGAATATGTATACGGTGGCGAAGACATTTGCAGATCATTCGATGGTAACAGTGACCGGTGTGGTGTCGGATGTGGACTGGTTTGATAACACTTATGAAAACCAGGGACAGACGGCAGGGCTGATCGTTGCGGATAACGGTAAGGAGCTGCTGATTCTTGTGGACGCGGCAGCCATCCGTCAGGCGGAGGAACTGGAGGTTTCCTTTTACAGCGGACGGAGTGTGTCCGCTTCACTGAAAGGAAAGGATGAGGAAACGGGACTCGCCATTTTGAGTGTGGCGCTGGAGGATATTCCGGAGGATATCCGGAAAAATGTCGGATCGGCGACGATGGGAAACTCCGGCAGTAGTGTACAGGCTGTGCCGGTGATTGCAATCGGACGTCCGCAGGGTGCGGAAACGATAATTTTCGGAATGGTAACTTCTGTGGATTATTATCAAAATCTTACGGATCATAATGTCCGCCTGTTAAAGACAGATATGACGGGGTTACAGGGAACCGGAGGCGTTTTAATCAATCTTTCCGGAAAGGTACTTGGTATCGTGCACGCCGGGGAAGCGGAGAGTTCCGATGTGCTCAGCGCATATGGTATTTCCGATCTGCTGACGACGGTGGGCAAGCTGTCGAATGGTCAGAAAATCGCCCATATGGGCATTACCGGGACGGATGTACCGGACGAAATCCATCTGGAAAAACATGTGCCGGTCGGTGCATATGTGACGGGAATTATAATGGATTCTCCCGCGATGAAAGCGGGAATCCAGAGCGGCGACGTAATCGTTGGCATGGAAGGAGAAGAGATTACTTCGTTTGCGGACTACCATGCGGCGCTTCTTTCCTGTGAGCCGGACACGACGGTGACGGTCACTGTGATGCGGCAGGGACAGGAAGAATATCAGGAAATGGAGATTGAGGTGCTTTTGCAGGAGTAAGGCGTAGAGGATAGCGAAAGGCTTTTGATGCAGGGCTGCCGTTTTCGGTTTGCGCAGCATTGTCAACAGAATAGAGATTTTTGGAAAAGAGGAAAAGAAAATGAAATTTATTAAGGATTATAAAGAAGGCGACAGAGTATTCGATATTTATCTGTGTAAGCATAAACAGTCTGCTGTGACGAAGAATGGTAAGCCGTATGAAACCGTCATCCTGCAGGATAAGACCGGCACGGTAGACGGCAAAATTTGGGATCCCAACAGTGCGGGCATCGATGATTTCGACAGCCTGGATTATATTGAGGTCTATGGCGATGTGACCTGTTTTCAGGGCGCAAACCAGATCAATATTAAACGAATCCGCCTGTGCCGCGAGGGCGAATACGAGCCTGCCAACTATCTTCCGGTCAGCAAAAAGGACATTTCCGTGATGTATCAGGAGCTGCTTTCCTATATTAACAGCATGGAAAATGAATGGCTCAAAAAGCTGATGGAGGCGTTCTTTGTAAAAGACGAGGCGTTTCTTACAAACTTCAAAAAATCTTCCGCAGCGAAAAGCGTACATCATGGATTTGTAGGCGGTCTGCTGGAGCACACGCTTGGCGTTGTGAAGCTGTGCGATTATTTTGCAAAATCCTACCCGATGTTAAAAAGGGATCTGCTTTTGGCTGCCGCGATGTGTCATGATATCGGCAAGACAAAAGAAATTTCCCTTTTCCCGCAGAACGATTACACGGACGATGGACAGCTGCTTGGTCATATCGTAATCGGAACGGAGATGGTCAGCGACAAAATTCGGATGATCCCGGGCTTTCCGACTGTGCTTGCTTCGGAATTGAAACACTGCATTTTGGCGCACCACGGAGAATATGAATACGGTTCTCCCAAAAAGCCTGCGCTCATGGAAGCGATGGCACTGAATCTGGCGGATAATGCAGATGCGAAGCTGGAAACCTTTACGGAGATTCTGGAGGGAACTTCTGAAACCGGATGGCTGGGTTACAACCGGTTCTTTGAATCCAATCTGCGCATGACGCGGATGGACTAAGACGGCTCAGCCGAAGGAATGGACGCAGTGCAGCTGCGCAGGTTTTGCATAGCCGGACGTAGAAAGCACGACCGGCGCGCATTCTACGCAGCTGCAGCGGTAAAAATACAGCGCAGCTGTCGAGCATGGAGGATGACGTGAATATACAGAAAAATCAGATTTTTACAGTGAAAATTACAGATATGGGAACAGACGGAGAGGGCATCGGACATCTGGAGGATTCCGGTGCCCTTTCAGGCAATGGTTATACGCTGTTTGTCAAGGACGCGGTTCTGGGCGATACGGTGCGTGCAAAAGTCGTAAAACCGAAAAAGGGATATGCCTTTGCGCGTCTGGAAGAAGTGCTGGAACCGTCGCCCGACCGCGTGGAGCCGGTCTGTGCGTATGCGAGACAGTGTGGCGGCTGTCAGCTGCAGGCGGTTTCCTATGAAAAGCAGCTCGCCTTTAAGGACCGCAAGGTCAAAAACAACCTGATCCGGATCGGCGGCTTTGCCCCGGATTTTGTAGAGGAAATTATGGAAGCGCCGGTCGGGATGGAGCATCCGTTCCATTATCGCAACAAGGCGCAGTTTCCGGTCGGAATGGACAAAAATAGTCGTTTGATTGCGGGCTTTTATGCCGGACGGACACACACGATTATTGAAAACAGGGACTGTGCGCTCGGCGTTGCGGAAAACAAAATCGTTTTGGATATTGTGCTGGATTTTTGTACGGAAAAGAAAATTCCAGCATATGATGAAACGACAGGAAAGGGATTGCTGCGCCATGTCCTGATCCGTAAAGGCTTTTCAACAGGACAGATTATGGTTTGCCTGATTCTCAACGGCAGTTCGTTTGCGGCAGAGCAGGAGCTTGCGGACAGGCTGTTTGAAAAGGTGCCCGGAATGACCAGCTTTTCGGTCAATTCCAATACAGAGCGGACCAATGTGATTATGGGCAGTAAAACCCGGACGATCCGCGGGAAAGACCGCATTGAGGACACGATCGGCGGGCTTGTTTTTACAATTTCGCCCCAGTCCTTTTATCAGGTCAATCCGGTTCAGACGGAAAATATTTACAGTCAGGCGCTTTCTTATGCAGGACTGACCGGAAATGAGACAGTCTGGGATCTTTACTGTGGAATCGGCACGATTTCCCTGTTCCTGGCGCGCCAGGCGAAGCAGGTCTACGGCGTGGAAATCGTCCCGCAGGCAATCGATGATGCGCGCCAGAATGCAGTGCGCAACGGCATCGACAATGCGAAATTTTATGTCGGAAAAGCGGAGGAGGTGCTGCCGCACTTATACGAAACAGAAGGAATTTTTGCGGACGTTATCGTTGTTGATCCTCCGCGCAAGGGCTGTGACGAAGAGTGCCTCAATACCATTTTAAAAATGCGCCCGAAGCGCCTGGTTTACGTCAGCTGCGATTCCGCGACGCTCGCCCGCGACTTAAAATATCTCTGCAGCCAGGGCTATGAGTTAAAATGCGGCAGGGCGTTTGACAACTTCCCGATGGGGGGACATGTGGAGACGGTTGTCTTGCTTTCCAAGGGCGAGGTCGACTCGAAAAAGATTCGGGTTGAGTTCTCTTTGGAAGATATGGATATGTCCGAATTTCAGGATGGGGCAACCTACACCCAGATCAAAGACTATGTGCTGGAGCATAGCGGGTTAAAGGTATCCAATCTTTATATCTCACAGATTAAGAGGAAATGTGGGATTGAAGTTGGCAAGAATTACAATTTGCCGAAGTCCGAGGATTCCAGACAGCCACAGTGCCCACCGGAAAAAGAGAAAGCGATCCGAGAAGCATTCAAATATTTTGGGATGATCTAACATCCTGCAAAATGGAGGTTTCTTATGGATAGATTGATTTCTTGTGAGTTTAACATGGATACCGCTTGTGTGGAATTGAAATTTTTTGATGGCAGCAAGATTGCCATTGATACGATTGCGGTGGAAAACGAGGTTGCCGACAATATGTATCAGCGGTCAGAACTGGATTATCTGATCTACAATGACCCGATTGGATATGCAGACCTTGTTTTGAACGGAAACCCCGAAATTTATCTAAAAACTGTAACTGAATGTAAACCCTTAGATTAAAACTCAGCCCTCTGCCTTTTCCTTGGCAGAGGGCCGTTTTTTGCTTAACAGTTATTGAGCATCCCTTAATTGCTCTACAACGCTGCATTTCGCTGCGTTGTCATACAT
>ERZ1027069.392-NODE-392-length-22544-cov-5.844413_pt1 | contig 22544 bp, 15 predicted proteins | sample MGYA00519281_ERZ1027069 | MGnify/ENA primary metagenome ERZ1027069 (study PRJEB26926, sample SAMN06164836) | human gut metagenome | biome: ENVO:00009003; feature: ENVO:2100002; material: ENVO:00002003 | host: Homo sapiens | place: USA | collected 2012 ... | reverse complement strand
ATATAATATAGTGTTAATATTCAAACGTGATTCCCAAAGTCGGCAGCAGTGTACCGCTTTCTTGCTTGAGGGACTTCATGACATACCGTTGTTCGGCTATCGGTGCGTCCGGATTCTTGATTACTCCGGTGCTCATTAATACATCTGCCTGTTTCAGCTTGCTGCCCGCGATATTCTGCAGATCGATGTAGAAACCCAGCATACAGCGCTTCAGATAGAATGTTTTGTCTATGCGGATATCTACCTGAGTGAAGGCCGGGAGCCGTTCTTCATTGTATCGGGTATAGTCGTAATACGGTTTTCCCTGTGCATTCCAGGCTGTTACCAGAGATGACTTGTCGGCATCATAAGGAGTATAGGGGGCACCGCCTATACAGCTGACTTTCATTCCGACGCTCCAGTGCCGGGGGAGATTGTAAGTTCCCCGCAAGTTGAAAATAAAGCGGTTGTCCCATGCGGAAGCGATGTATTCGCTTTCCTTATCAGTACGATATTCGCTTTTAAAGAGCGTGAAAGATGAGGCGAGATTCAGTTTCTTGGCGATCAGCCATTTAAGGAGAAGCTCTGCTCCGTAAGACCGTCCCTGTGCGGTGGAAGTAAGCAGCTCGTTGCCAATCACTCCGTAATCGTTTCCTTTGCAGGTCAACGGAATGCCGTCGGCTACGGAAAGAGGAATTTTGTCATAATCTTTATAGAATCCTTCGACGGATACTTCGAAGGTATCGCCCTTTCTCCAGTTCAGTCCTATGCTACCTTGGCTGACTTGCATATAGCGGAGCGCATACTTGTTGGCATAGAGTCCGTTATTGTTTTTAAAGCCGAGAGCGGTGTAGGGAGGCAGTTGATAATAGAGTCCTGCGTTTCCGCTCAGCGACCAGTGCTCCGTCAGTTGATAGGAGAGCGACAGGCGGGGAGAAAGCTGGTCGGACAGGTCTTTCATGGCTGCCGAGTAGTTGTTGGCATCGGCACGCAGTCCCAGAGAAGCCGTAAAACGCTCGTCTATGGAGGTGTAATTGACTGTTCCGAAAAGTCCCCAACGCATGATGCCCAGATAGGTGTGGTAGTCGAACGTCTGCGCACGGTCGGTGTATACCTTCTGAAAAGTGGTGTTGCTATACTGGCTATAGTCCAGACTGGTTCCGACTGTGACTTTCCAGTTGCGGAAAGACGAACTGTTCTCAAGACGGAGCTGAGTATTTTGTTCCGTAGAGCGGAGGCGGAGCATCAGATGATCCGGATCGCTTTCGTCGTTCTGCTGATATTTGGTGTTCCGGTTGTTCAGATAACTGTGACTGGCAACGACCGACTGCACGTGTGCCCCCGCATAGTGCCGATATACGGCACCTAGAGTGAACGTCTCCTGCTGAATCTTAGGCAGGTAACTGAGGATGTATTCGTTGTCTTCATCGTCGGCTTTGGTGTTTAGCTTCATCTTATCAATGCCGCCCAGCCCTAGTACAGTCAATTCATTCCGGGCGTCAAACCTTGTTTTCAGCTTGAATTGCGCATCCGTAAAAGTCGGCAGAAAGGGCAGGCCGAGCATATCAAACAGGAATTGCAGGTAGGACTGACGGACGGAAACCAGATAGGAAGTCTTTTTGCCCAAATGTCCGTTGGAGGCAAGGGAGACTTCGGAAGCTCCGAGAGTAGCTTTCAGGGAATTGCGTTCCATGTCCCCGTCGCGCAATTTGAAGTCGAGCACGGAACTGAGCGCATTTCCTTTGTCCGTCGGGAAGGCTCCGGTATAGAAGTTCACTTCCCGTATCAGGTCGGCATTAAGGATACCTACCGGACCGCCCGATGCTCCCTGTGTGCTGAAATGGTTGATATTAGGGATCTCTACTCCGTCCAGGTAAAAGCGGTTTTCGGAAGGCGATCCGCCGCGTACGATCAGGTCGTTACGGTATCCTATCGGTGAGAAGGCAACTCCCGGATAAGACTGTACGATGCGTGAGATGTCCCGGTTGGCTCCCGGACTTTTTTCTATTTCCTGCAGTCCGATGATGCGCAGGCTGACCGGACTTTCAATGTCCCGACGGAAAGGGGAGGCGGTGACGGTCACTCCTTCCAGTTCCGTCTGATTCTCTTCCATCTCTATTTGTATATGTAGGTCTCTGGTCGAAAGTATGTATTCGGGGGTAGTGACGGTTTTGTATCCGATAGCGGACGCTTGCAGGCGATAGATTCCGGGCGGTACTTGTCCGATCGAGAACTTCCCTTCGGCATTTGTCACTCCGCCCTTGTTGAGTCCGACAATCATTACATTGATAAATTCCAACGGCTGACGGCTGGATTTATCGATGACTGTTCCCTTCACTTGGTGGACAGGCTGTGCCAGAAGGAAGGATATGGTTATGTTGCAAAACAGCAGAAGCGACAGTAGTCTTTTCATGTTATTTGTAGTTTAGCGACTGCAAAGTTAATGGAAAATAGTTTCACATTTCAATTTTATGTTCTATTTTTGTGGGAATAATAAAATCTGGTTAAGTATGAAAACCGTAAAATTGATTACCTGTAATGACGCGATGAAGGCGCATATCCTTCAAGGGGCGCTGGAGAATGAGGGCATTGAATCTATTCTGCATAATGAGAACTTTTCTACTTTGTATAAAAGTTGCGTGAGCAGTATTGCGGGAGTGGATATCCTGGTAGCGGATGAAGATTATGAGAAAGCCGTTCAGGTGCTGAGGCAGAACCAAAGCTGGCCCGAAGAACTGACGCTCTGTCCTTATTGCGGTTCGTCCGATATTAAATTCGTATTGAGAAAAGGACACAAACTGCGTGCCGTTGGTGCGGCTGTACTTTCCATGCTGGCAGCGGCGCCTCCGGGGGACAATCATTGGGAATATACTTGCCAGCAGTGTCATCAGACTTTTGAGACACCTGTCGCCGAATTTCAACCTTCGGGAGAAGATGAAGAATGATTGGATCTAAACATATTATAAACACAATGAAAAAGAAAAAACTTCTATTAATCGCTCTTTTGTTAGTTGGGGCAGCGTCTTCTTTTGCTGCCAAAGTAGATACGTTATTAGTGAAAAGTCCTTCCATGAACAAGGATATCAAGGTAGTAGTAGTCACTCCGGATGCGGCATTGGGAAAGAAAGCTACAGCGTGTCCTACTGTTTATCTCTTGCATGGTTTTGGCGGACATGCCAAGACGTGGATTGAGATTAAACCCAATCTGCCTCAGATTGCGGATGAGAAAGGAATCATATTTGTTTGCCCGGACGGAAGTACCAGCTGGTATTGGGACAGTCCGAAAGACCCGTCTTTCCGATATGAAACTTTTGTCTCATCGGAACTGGTGAAGTATATCGACGGACATTACAAGACAATCACCGACCGCAAGGGGCGTGCCATTACCGGTTTGAGTATGGGCGGACATGGTGGTCTGTGGACTGCTATCCGTCATAAAGATACCTTTGGCGCTTGTGGAAGTACAAGTGGAGGTGTAGACATTCGTCCGTTCCCGAAGAATTGGGACATGGCAAAACGCCTGGGGGATTATGAATCTAACAAGGAAATATGGGATACGCATACTGTAATCAATCAGATTGATAAGATTCAGAACGGGGATTTGGCAATTATCTTTGATTGTGGCGAGGCTGACTTCTTCATTCAGGTGAATAAGGATTTGCACAACCGCTTATTGGAAAAGAAGATCGATCATGATTTTATCACCCGTCCCGGAGGACATACCGGAGAATACTGGAATAACGCTATCGATTACCAGATTTTGTTCTTTGATAAATTCTTCAAGAAATAAAACCGGAAAAGCTTGACTTTTGCATCCGGATGTCGTATCTTTGGAGACATAATCATATAGTAGATTGAAATTAAACTACGATAGAAGGAGGAAGTGAAAACTTTCTCCTTTTTTTGTGTACTACTTGGTGAGGAACTGTTCAGATCGGTGCTGGGAGTGGTTCAGATCGGTGCTTATTGAAATTTAGAAGGGATGTCGGGAAGAATTAGAAGGTATGTTAAGGCAAATTACATACTATGTTAAGTGTAATCAGATGCTTTGTTAGGTGAAAACGGAGGCTTTGTTTCGATAAACAGACTTTTATGTAGCGGAAAAGGTCAGTCGGAGTTAAGAATCTATAAATCTGCTCTTGACAAGAATCGGGTTATTCAATCGTAATTGAGATCGTGCGATTCAGATAAGATATACTTTTGCCATTACCATATTTAGTGCTGACCTTTAGACTGACAGGTTTCTTGTTTTTATCAAAGCTATAAGTATATTCGGTTCTTTCGGTGTATGTGTCACTGGTTTTCTCCGGATAAGAGGCGGTAGTAAGGTGTTGTGTCGGTTTGCCAAGCATGCCGGCAAACAAGGCTTCACGATGGAAGGAAAGGGGATAAGTATCCGCCACCAGCATACAGGGAAGACGATAATAATTGATATCTTCTCCCGCTTCATAATTAGTCTGAAGCTTTCCGTAACCGGTGGATGATTCATAGGGCAGTGAAGGAGAGATGGTGGAAATTAAATCGCCCTTGTCATACTGTAGAGAAAGAGTGTGCGCGACAACTGCATCGCTGCTTCCTTCCCGGGGCATAATCTTTTCATTTACTTGTGTCAGATAGCCGTCCGTATATGAAAAGGTATATTGTCTCTTCTGGTCGAGAGAAGCATATTCGCATTGCGTGGCGTATCCTTCTTCGTTTAGGGTATATTTACGCTCAGTCCCTATTTCGTCTGTGAAAGTAACACTGCTTCTGTTGTTTCCGTATTGGATGGTAAGCGGATGGCTGATGATCTCTGTCAAGTCCGCTATCGAAACTTCTTGCGTGTAGATATAACCGGTCAGCCAGGTATCTTCGTAGCGAAACTCTTCTTCTTTAGTAACGTCAGATACTCCGATTCCATCGGACTTGCAAAATTCGGAGAACAGCATCTTGCTTATTTCCGGGTCAGGAACTTCTGTGCCTGCTTTTTCTTCATCATCCGAACAACCGAACATTACTATCGCACACAACAGAAGTGCTATCTTTTTCATACTTGTTTATTTAATCCGTAACCCTCCGGCAAATCTTCTGCTGGCAGGACTGCTGACACTTTTTTCTATCTTAATACTCTTGGTACTTCGAGTTTCTTCTTCTTTGTCTTCGTCTTTCGGCGGATAGGTTCCCTCCAATGTCTGGATGGCTATGCTTAGCATTCTTTCTTTAGGATTGCCGAAAGGGAGGAACTGGCTGTAATCAGTAGTCCCGTTAATAGACGTTTCGCTTATTTTGAATTTATCGCTGGGAACAAGCACGAATGCGTCTTCGCCTGCATCATGGTCGGAGTTGTAAACGGTGCATACCACCGGATTGACAGACCAACGGTAGGTTTCGTTGATGAATTGCTCTGTAGCCACTGTTTGTCCCTTGCTTGCGCTACCCATGACAATAATGTTAGGAGCCTGATCCTCTTTGTATAGGCTGGTCAGTAGCATTTCTGCTGCTCCGGCTGTTGTTCCGCTGGTGATTGCTACCAAAGTGTTTTGATTCAGATTGACACCGGTCTTCAGCACCTCCTGATCGAAATTGATGGTCGCGTCTTTGTCCAAGTTCTTGTCGTTATATTCCAGATAAGCCATCGGAGTGCCCATTCTTGCATTTGGCACAAGGATGGTGGCAAGTAACTGAACACAGTCCAGCGATCCTCCTTCGTTATAGCGAAGGTCAAGGATAGTGGCTTGTACGTTGGCTTCCTGAAATATCGTTGAGACTTTACGTAATTCATTATTATACTTCTCCGGATCGTCATTGGTTCCGGCGGTGAAGCTGTTGTACATCAGATAGCCGACTTTAGCACCATTGTCTAAAGTCAGAATTTCGTATTTATGTACCGGTTGGTCTTCTATAGACTGGGCGGCTCCCAAATCCAGCGTGACACCGTTCGGTACTACTTTATACACCATAACCGGTTCTTCCGGTACTTCTTCCCCTTCTTCGGGCTCTTCCTCGACTTCTTTCCATACCCCCATCGAAAGTTCTCTTGCTATTGTACCTTGCAGTAGTTGCGTTTCATACTTCTTGCTGATATAGGAAGTGTCTACTTTCATAATCCAGTCACCGCGTTGGAGTCCGGCTTTTTCGGCGGGTGATTCGGGGATAACATAAGTAATCAAGGCATTGTATGCCGTATCGTTATCCTGACTCTTGACGAGCGAGTAGTCGAATCCATAGGTTGGCAACGGAGCTTCCAGGACAGAATCTACAAAAGAGTAGCTGTCTTTGTCCCATTTTGCTTTGGATAAGAAGGTGGCAGGGTCCTGAAACAGGTTTACTTCATCGTAGCCAGGCATATATTGATACCACAGATAATTCTGTTGCATGATATCATACATCCATGTATCCAGTTCAGTCAGGTGGGCATATTCCGGCCAGCGGTCCACACCACACGAAAAGAAGCTGCTGACAGATACGACGATCAGGGCAGGTATAAGTAGTATTTTGCGTAAATTCGTCATCTTAAAAAGCTTTTCAGTGTGCAAATGTAGGAAATACTTTGCTTATCTACCACATTTATGGTATAAAAATGCCTTCAATATGTGATAGGCTGTTAGCAAATCCCGCCTTATCTTTGCAACATCGAAAATGATCAATAGGTATTCATATAAATAGAGAGAGAATAATTAGAATCCAAAGAGAGTGATATAGAGTAAATGATTTTTGGATGGACCGTAACCTGACTTTGATAAAGATTTAATGAAACAGATTTGCTGATGTGCTAATTTGTCGGTGATTAATACATTGGCATCTTAGCACAACTTTTGTTGTTTAACGAATAATTATGATGATGAATATAGCTGCATTATTGTCCGGAGGTGTCGATAGCTCTGTTGTCGTTCACCTTCTTTGTGAGCAAGGATACAAACCGACTCTTTTCTATATCAAAATAGGTATGGACGGGGCGGAGTATATGGATTGTTCAGCCGAAGAAGATATTGAAATGTCCACTGCCATTGCCCGTAAGTATGGTTTGTCCTTGGAAGTCGTGGATTTGCATAAGGAGTATTGGGAGAATGTGGCCGCCTACGCGATTGATAAAATAAAGAAAGGACTGACACCGAATCCGGATGTGATGTGTAACAAACTCATCAAGTTTGGCTGTTTCGAACAGCAGGTCGGAAAGAATTTCGATTTTACGGCGACAGGGCATTACGCCACCACCATCCGGCAGGACGGCAAGACGTGGCTTGGAACAGCCAAAGACCCTGTTAAAGACCAGACGGATTTCCTGGCCCAGATAGACTACCTGCAAGTTTCCAAACTGATGTTTCCTATCGGCGGACTGATGAAGCAGGAAGTACGCGAAATCGCAAGCAGGGCAGGATTGCCCAGTGCCCGAAGAAAGGACAGTCAGGGAATTTGCTTTTTGGGAAAGATTAACTATAATGATTTCGTTCGTCGTTTCCTGGGAGAGCGGGAAGGGGCGATTATAGAACTGGAAACCGGAAAGAAAGTGGGCACGCATCGCGGCTACTGGTTCCATACGATCGGACAGCGGAAAGGACTTGGATTGAGTGGCGGTCCCTGGTTTGTGATCAAGAAGGATGTTGAGGAAAATATCATCTATGTCTCTCATGGATATGGAGTCGAAACGCAGTTTGGCAGTGAGTTCCGTATCAATGATTTCCACTTTATTACGGAGAATCCGTGGAAAGATGCCGGAAAGGAGATAGATATTACGTTCAAGATTCGTCACACTCCCGAATTTACGAAGGGAAAGCTGGTACAGGAAGAGGGCGGTCAGTTCCGTATCTTATCTTCTGAGAAGTTGCAGGGCATTGCTCCTGGTCAGTTCGGGGTGATTTATGATGAAAAAGCGGGGATATGTGTAGGAAGTGGTGAGATAACCCGATAGGCTGTTCCCTTTCAGAACTGAACCGGCTGTCAAATATAGTATTCCGCTAAATCCACAATCCCTGCACGCATCGCGTACTTGGTAGCTTCGTGCACATTGTTGACTCCCAGCTTCCGGAAGATATTCTTTCGGTGGCTGTTGATTGTATGAAAGCTGAGGTTCTTTTCTGCCGCTATTTCTTTTGTCGTCTTCCCCAGTGCAATTTCTTTGAGGATATTCTTTTCTGTCTGCGTCAGCAGATGATCATCCACCGTTGCAGGGGATGCGGTGGCGGAAGAAGCCGTTCCCGAAAGCAGCAGATTGCTGACATGATTGCAGATATACCGTTGTTTGCGTGAAGCGCATTGCAGGGCTGACATGATTTCCTCTTTTGAGTTATCTTTCATCACTACTCCGAAAGCCATACTGCTGAATAATACCTGCCGGAGAAAATTGATACTTAACTCATCGGAGAACAGAATCCAGTCGGCCTCTTTAAACCGCTCCTGCAGGACGATCAGTTCGTCCGCTCCGGCAAAATCGAATAAGGTATAATCCAGAATAACCACCGCTTGCGGATACAGGCGCAGCTGCTGAATCAGTTCGGCCTTGTTGTCAGCTTCTAAAAGAACGGATACATCCTTTTGCCGGCTTAGCAGAAACATCATTCCTGCCTTGCTGATATCCTGATTATCTGCGATGATATATTCCCTCATAATGATCAATTAAAAAAACTCCGCTACAAATGTACGCATTTTGCGCGATTTGTAGCGGAGTTATTCTTATATTCTTCTGTTCGGATTACCAGGCACGTCCTTTGAAGATGTTTGACTGATCCAGTGGGACGATGTTACCGTTCAATGTCAGGTTGTTGTTATTGAAGTTCGGGCTGATAGATACCGAAGCATTGTTGTTACCGCTGCTCATATTAATAAATACCTGAGCTGAGATACCGATGCCCTGTACACTGAATGAACAGTTTACATTTCCTTTCTTATCGATATTCATCTTCATGTCCGAAGAGTTACCGTCTACAGTCACACCACCGATACCGTTAGGGCCGGGATAAGGAGTGTTGAAAGCTGTCTGTACAGTGGCTCTGTTTCCGTTCATCAGGACGAAGTTAGTGTTGGAAGTCACGAAGGAACTCATACCGTTACGGAAGATCACCTGATTGGCTTCCAGAACAAACTGTTTGTTCTTCAAAGCCTGTACAGCCTGCTGGTAGGCTGCCATGTCCTGTACCTGTTCTTCTGCGCGAAGTTTTGCTCTTTCTGCGTCTCTTTCTGCTTTTCTGTCTGCGCGGCGGATGGCTGCGTTACTTTCCTGTGCATACATCATTGTGCTCGCACTTACTAAAACTAATGCTAATAATGCAATAAACTTTTTCATAACTTTTTTTTGTTTAGGTTTAATACGTTGTTCGTTTATTGCAAAAACAAAGTGTATGCCAGATTGTTCACGGGCGTTTTACAATTTTATATCCGATAGCTGCGACAGCGATACTCATTAAAGGACTGATAATGTTGAAAAAGCAATAGGGGAGGTACACCAGCGTAGGCACACTCAGAATGGTAGCCTGCGTCATTCCGCAGGTATTCCATGGGATCAGTACGGATGTAACGGTTACTGAATCCTCGGTGGTCCGGCTGAGCAGGCAGCTTTCGTAACCTTTTTTAGCATAAATGTCGCGAAACATATTCCCGGTCAGGATGATGCTGATGTACTGGTCGGCAGTTGCCAGATTGAGGAAAAGCCCCGAACAGACAGTAGCCGATACGACGCTGACCGTTTTCTTCATGAAGCGTACGAAAAGCGATGTGATGCTTCCCAGCATACCGCTGGCAGTCATAGCTCCGCCGAAACACATCGCACATAATATCAGCCAGATGGTATTCATCATTCCCGACATACCACGGGTGGCAATTAAATCTGTCAAAACAGCATTGTCGGTCTGCAGGCTTGTCTTGCCGTAGATGGTCATCATCAGTCCTTTAAACAGGGAGTCGAAGTTGGAAACAGCAGCCCCCGAAATTTCCCGCAACAAATCCGGTTGGAAGATCAGAGCGAAAATGCTTGCCAATAGAGTGGACAGAAACAGGGTAATGATGGAAGGCACTTTCCGTGCAATCAATATGCCTGTTGCTATCGGTATAATCAGCAGCCACGGGGTGATATGGAACTTTTCGTTCAGGGCAGCTGCCACTTCCGCGATGTGCTGGGTATTGCTGGCGTCATGAGACAGACCTGCTACCGTAAATATAATCAGTGTGATGATCAGTGAGGGTACCGTAGTAATCATCATGTAGCGGATATGACGGAAGAGAGGCGTGTCCGTGACGGATGCCGCCAATATGGTCGTCTCGGACAAGGGAGAAACCTTATCGCCGAAATAGGCACCGGAGATGATAGCTCCCGCAATCCAGCCTTCTTCAAATCCCTGTGCCTTTCCGATGCCCATGAGGGCAATACCGATAGTGGCGATCGTTGTCCATGAACTTCCGGTCATAACGGAGATCAATACGCAAATAATACAGGTGGATGTCAGGAAGAAACTGGGATGGATAATCTGCATCCCGTAATAAATCAAAGTGGGTACTACTCCGCTAATCATCCAGATACCGCTTAATGCGCCGATAATCAGTAAGATGATGATGGCTGTTGTCACTCCTGCCACGTTGTTCGTGATTGCCAGTTCGTAGTCTTTCCAAGGGATTTTGTAGAAAGCCATGCCGATAAGGATACAAATGGCGGTGGTAGTAAGCAGCGATACCTGACTTCCGCCATTGAGGGCATCACTGCCAAATACACGAATGGTGGCGAATAGTAATATCACTAATACGACAATGGGCAATAGTGATATGAGGGGAGATGGAGCTTTCTTCATTCTAAATATAACGCTTTATTATTTAATCTGGTGGTTTAGGTTTCTTTATTATGTAACTGCCGGACCTTCAATGATGTCGGATGCTTTATTGATTTCAGGCATCGATTCCGGTAAATGTCTTTAGAGCATATCCTATCAGGAAGCTGATACCAGCCACGCTGAAACTGAGTACAGCCATTTCTGTAAACCGCTTTCGGAAGCTTTCACCACGGGCTACGGAATAATAGTAGTTGAAAAGGGCAATGATGATAAGTGCCATGGTCAGCATCACTCCCAAAGCTACGATTACATTGCTGATCAGTATAAACGGAGTAACCAGTGACACTACCGTGATCAGATAGGCGATTCCTGTATATACAGCTGCTTTTACCGGATGTTTCTTATCATCCCCTTCCGATTTGGTAGAAAGATATTCGGAAGATGCCATTGACAGTGCAGCGGCTATCCCTGTGATACTGCCGGTCAGTGCTATCAGTTTACTGTCACTCAAGGCAAGTGTGAAACCTGCCAGTGCACCTGTAAACTCAACCAGCGCATCATTAAGTCCCAGTACGACCGATCCCATATATTCCAGCCGTTCTTCATTGATAAGTGAAATCAACTTTTGCTCGTGCACTTCTTCTTCATGTGCCAGCCGTTGTAGGTCCGGTATATGGGCATATTTATCATAATTATTATGGGCATTTTCCTCACTGGACTCCATTAATTTGATGGCGAATGTGATACCTAGTATGCGTGCCAGAAAGTAGAAACGGGCGATACGCTTATAGTCCGGACCGATTTCTTTTCCTGTATATTTCTTGAGGATAGCGTAATGCGACTTTTCTTCTGCTGCTATCAGTCGGAGCGTTTTGCGGTTATTCTCGTCTTTTTCGATAGATGCGAGCCGTTCATATAAGATGCTTTCTGTTATCTCGTTTCGTTGAAAGCGGGTGAATTCGGCAATATCCTGTTGGGTTGGAATCATTTCTTTATTTTTTTGGTCGCGCAAAGATACAATAAAAAGACAGAATTCTTTTTGCCTTGCCGGACAGCACAATAAAATTTATTATAAGTTTATATTTTATTGGAATATAGATGCTTTCCTGTTACACCGGATTCGTCTTGCGCCTCAGCCACCAGTAACGGATGAAGAGTACGCCGGTCAGGATCAGTGCGATGGACAGTCCTGTGTAGAAGACAGATATAAAACTTTCGGGCAACAGGTGGAAGCTGCGGATGGTGATGCCCATACAGATCATAAAGATCATGACGATCCAGCTTTTGACATCGAAGAAGGAGAAAGGGCAGTTCTTCTGTTCCTTTTTCCGTTCGATCCTTTGAGTATGCTTGTAATAGAGTCTTTTGAAGATTAATACGAAGAACAGCAGAAAGACGATGGTTGCTTCTCCTATCTTGAACATCCAGCCTTCGGAGTTATTAAGCCATGTAACGATGCCTATTCGCAAGATATTGGCACCGGCGATAATCCAGACGGTGCCTGCTGTGATAAGTAAGATTTCTTTGTTAACTCCGTATTTCATGTTTCCCTTTTTTGTATTAAACGGTTTACTGCTCCGTTTTGTTGACTCACTTCTTCGACAAAGTTGTAATTAGTAAAGAAATGCAGGTCAGTGTAGCTCCAATTCCAATAACACCATGCCATCCGTACAATTGCCAGAATGTACCCGCAAGGAAGGTTCCCAGGGAACCGCCGACGAAGTAGGTCGTCATGAAAATTGTATTGATGCGGTTGGAGGCTCGGGGTGACAGTTCGAAGATACTGGTCTGATTACTGAGCTGGATGCACTGCATACCTATGTCGATGATGATAATTCCCAGAATGATACCAAGGTAGGTGTTTTCTCCGACGAAGAAGAGTAGCCATGAAAAGAGGATCAGTCCGCAACCGATGAAGTTGAAGCGGCGGACACCCACTCTCTTTACGTATTTCCCCACAAAGGAGGCGGTTAATGCTCCCGCCACACCGCATAATCCCAGCAAACCGATGATGTCGCTGTTGGCATGAAAGGGGGCTTGCCCCATCTTGAAGGCAAGGCAGGACCACATGGCAAGAAGGGAACCGAAGTTTAACGCCGCACGGATGGAATAAATGCGTAGCTGCGGAAACTCTTTCACCAAAGCCAGCAGGGATTTCATCAGGTCGCCGTACTTGCCCCGGAAGTTGGTCTGAATATCGGGAAGGACTTTGAGCACGACAATCGCGCAGACGAACATCATGGCTGCGGCGATGTAATACATTTCGCGCCATCCGAACAGTTCGCCGACGAATCCGCTGACCACCCGTGAAGCAAGGATTCCGGTCAGCAAGCCCGATAGGACGATCCCGACATTCCTGCCTTTGTTTTCCGGACGGGAGAACTGGGCGGCTATGGGAATGAATATCTGCGGAATCATGGAGCAGGCTCCCGTGAAGAACGAAGCAAGGAGTATCAGATGGATATTATCTGCCAAAGCAATCGTCAGCAGGGAGAATATCAGGACAAAGAAATTGACAAGGATAATCTTTTTCCGCTGATACAAATCACCTAAGGGAGTGATAAACAAGAGTCCCGCTGCATAGCCTATCTGTGTGACCATGGCAATCAGGTTGGTACGGAATTCTGATATGCCAAGTTCATGGCGTATCATATTTAGCAGCGGTTGGATATAATAGATGTTGGCTACCGAGACTCCTGCCACAATGGCGAGCGTCCACAGGATGGATGCCGGCAGACCTCCGTTTTCTTTCAATGACTGTTTCATGCCGCAAAGATAATGAATATCACTCAACAAAGAAAGTGGTGGAGATGGTATTTCCTTCACCGTCTACTGCCGTCAGCGAATGTTTGCCGGCGGCGGGTTGCAGGGAGATTTTGTGAAAGTCCTGTGTCTGCGCTTGGTAGGTCTCGTCAAGATGCCAGAAAACGGTAGCGTTAGGATTGTTGTGCGCCAGTTCTACAGTCAGGAAACCTTTGCTGCCATCCAGTTGCTTGGGCAGTTTGATGCGTGCGTTCATCGGAGGATATATAAATTGCATCGGCTGGAAAGTATCTTCTCCGCATCCGGCTTTAAAAGGAGGCAGCGGTTTATACTCCGGATGATGTTGCTTGTAATACCATTCCCATACGGGTGGCAGTGTGAACCAGCTTTTTCGAAGCGTAGGCTCCGTGTTGGCGCAATTTTCATAAATACGCTGGCTTTCATCGGCTGATAAAGTGACGAGATGGTGATAGGGGCATGCCTCTGTCCGCACTCCTGCCGGTAAAACAAGAAGTGTGTCCGTTTCATCACAGAACCGTCCTTTCAGATGTCCCGATTTCCGGCAGACCTCTGCTTCGACAAAGATGCCCACAGGACGTGTAAACCACGAAGAGGAGGGGAGCAGATTAAAAATATCGAATAGTACGGGGCCGGCTGTCTGTGCACCTACCAGCCCGGGTTTTCCTTCTCCGGTGGCATTTCCTACCCATACGCCGACTGCATAGCGGGGCGTAACACCCACCGCCCAAGCATCCCGGAATCCGTAGCTCGTTCCGGTTTTCCATGCAATGGTCTGCATGGAAGGAATGGATTTCCAGTCAATCTCTTCGGGACGGTTGACTTCTTTCAAGGCATCGAATGTCTGCCATACGGCGCCTGGCTGAAAAGGATCGGTTGATTCTGTGATTCGGCTTGTCGGGAGCAATAGGCTGCAAGACCTTTGCGGCAGTTGCAACAAACTGCGTCCCATCATTGCATATGCGTTTGTTACATCCCATAAAGTGGCTTCTGCTCCTCCCAGAATAAGTGATAAACCATAGTGGGAAGAAGAACGGTTGATGGTTTTTAGTCCGATCTGTTGCAGGAAACTATGAAACTTTGGGACTCCGTATCTTTGCAGCATCGTGACCGCGGGAATATTTAATGAACGCGCGAGAGCTTCCGAAGCGGGAACAGCCCCTTCGAACTGCATACTGAAATTCTGTGGCGTAAATCCGTTGATATTGACGGGTACGTCCGGCAGCAACATATCCGGCAGTAAACTTCCTTCCTGTAACATTGCGTAATATAAGAAAGGTTTTAGAATACTGCCCGTACTTCTCGGAGCCTGAATGACGTCCACTTGATTTCCTCCTTGTTTCCGGTCGAAATGGACGTTGCCGCAGTATGCCACCACTTGATTGCTCGGAATGTCAATCACCAGAATGGCCAGATTGCGAATATCACTTCGCCCGAATTCGTTACTCCATCGTTCCGCCAGGTCCTCTACCTGAGTCTGAATGCCCTTGTTGATGGTCGAACGGGAGTATTCGCCGTTTCGTTCCTGATAGAACCGGCTGACCAGGTACGGTGCGATTTGTGGGAGCGCATGAGGCTCATCGGGAAGTGGCTCGCTGATAGCCAGTTCGTAGGTAGACGAATCGATGGTTTTCTTTTCGAGAAGCTGTTTCAGCAGGCGGTTTCGTTTGTCAAGCAACGTTTTCCGTCCTTTGGACAGATGAATCATGGCGGGCGCGTTGGGAAGAACGGCAAGCATGGCAGACTCCGCCCACGATAAGTCATCGGCAGAATGTCCGAAGTAGCGCCATGCGGCGGCATCCAGTCCCACTACATTTCCCCCGAAAGGGGCATGGGAGATATACATGGAAAGAATCTCCTCTTTGGAAGCGCGAAATTCCAGGCGGGTGGCCCAGATCATTTCAATCAGTTTCTCACGGAAGGTGCGCGATTCGTTTCGTGCCAGGCGGATGGTCTGCATGGTCAGCGTGCTGCCTCCGCTTACGATGCGTTTATTCTTCACATTCTGATAGAAAGCTCTTCCGATAGCGAACGGATTGACTCCCCAATGGTGGTAGAAATGTTTGTCTTCGAAAGTGATGAGGCATTCCTTGATCTTTTCCGGAGTCGTGTTTCGGGGAGGGAATCTCCATTGACCGTCGGAGGCGATGCGTGCACCCAGCAGTTCCTCGTTCCGGTCCGTCACTACTGTGGAGTAGGGGACATGAAACAGGTGGCGGGGAAGACAAAAGATATATCCTGTCACCAAAAAAGCAAGAATACAAAGTATTACTTTTTTGGTGACGGACAATCGTTTGAAGAAATTCAAGATTTTACTTCCCATGCAATTATGCTATCTGTCAATGCTGTCTTATTGTTCAGAGTCTTGTCAGCGGCTGACAGTCGTTCTTCCCGCTTTGGTGCGTGCCTGTACCGCTGCGTCGTACATAGCTTCGCACTGAATGGCCGGAAGAATGAAGTTACCTGCATAAGTTGCCTGCAACCTTACGGTAAATGTTTTCGATTCACCCCGTCGCAGATCGAAATAAGTCAATACCCGGTCGTCACGAATATCTTTATAGGTGTACTTATCGGCTGAACTTTCCGGAGTATTCGCTTCATTAGAATTGGAAGAGGACGCTTCCGGAACAATCATCCGTTCATTATATATTTCCCATCCGGACGGTATAATATGGGTCAGTGCCAGATTGCTGTAATCGGAAGTACCGCTGATATTGGATAGGGTGACCGCAGACATAAAGTCCGTTCCCTGTCTGATGTCTTCCACGGAAATCGGTGAACCTGCCATATCTGTGTATTTCACATCCAGCCGGATATTATCGGCAATGGCTGGCAGCGTATCATTCAGCAATTGGGTACGTGTAATCAGGTCTACGCTCAATGCTCCTTTGCCTTGATTCTTCACAGAGACTGTTCCCGATTTCGGAGAAGTAGCTATCTCCTTCTCAAATACGGCTTTAGCAGATTTCACGGCGGGCTGTTGCTTGCCGTTCCAGCTCCATGTGAAATCCAGTGTACCGGATAATTGCTTCGCAAGTCGTCCCATTGCCATCAGGGCAAAGGCGGTAGACTGCGTGCTGAACCAGTTTTCCTGTGCCAGATTCTGTGATACCTTCTTTGCCTGTTGCAACGCATCCCGATCCCGTTTCATCAGAATGAGCGTTTCCAGAATCATTGCTTCATCCCGGTCGGACGAACCGTAAATCAGATTCATGGAAGAGTAAGGAATGACGGTCGTTTCTGCGTTGTATACTAATTCTCCGGCAGGTTTCATCTTACCGGTCAGCGCGTAGGCGGCTGCCAGTCTCCATTTGGCTTGGATGGAGAGTCCCGGCTGTTCCTTCATGCGGTTCATGGCTCCGTATTCCGGTGCACCGGCCAGTGCAAGGGTATAGAGGCGGAAGGCCTGCTGCAATTCCGATTGCCATATCTGCCAGTTGCTTGCTTCCTGCGGCATACGCCAGTTTTGGGCGGCGGCACGCTGGAAGCGTTTCCATTTGTTCAGTACGTTCGGATGAACGGCATACCCTTTTTCTTGTGCCAGTGTCAGGAACATACCCGTGTAAGAAGTGATCCATTCATCGGCGACGGCGTTGCCCGGCCAGTATACAAATCCGCCGTTGGGAAGCTGGCGGGCATATATCTGCCGGATAGCTTCCTGTACATTCGTCTTTATTTTCTCGGCCTCCTGTTCGTCCACCGCCTTGAACTGGGAGACGAATAAGAGAGGTAATGCTTTGGAAGTCAGTTGCTCTGTGCAATGATGCTGATAGTTGTATAAGAAGTCGAATCTACGGCTGATGTCTACCGACGGAATGCGGGAGATTTCCAGTTGCACCTGATTGTTAGCCGAAGAAGAACCTGCCAGTGTATATGACAGTTCGGCCTCCTGACCGGCTTCTATCCATTGGCTGTTGCGTAAGGTAACCACCGGATTCGGATTCCGGACTTCTATTTCGATCGTTTCTTTGGTCTGCTGTCCGTTGCCGCTTGCCGTCAGGTGGATGGTTGCCTTTCCGGTTTTGCTGCCTGTTTTCAGAGTGAAGTATGCCAGTTGGTCACCCGGCTGGTCAAAAGTGAGTGACTGCTGGCGATTGCCCGTGATCTGTACGCCTGCGCCGGATGCTTCCAGCGATACGGTCACGTTCTTCACTTGGTTCTCCATAGCGAATACATTTACCGGAACGGTAATTTCTTCCTGCGTACTCAATACACGGGGCAGAGTAGACAACAGCATGAGCGGTGTCCGCACAAATGCAGTCTTTTCCGCATTTCCGTAAGCGCCGTCCTGTCCGGCAACTACCATCGCACGTACAGAACCCACATACATCGGAAGCTTCAACGTATGTGTCTGTTGCTTACCTTTTGCGAGATAGAAAGGACCGATGAATTTGACCACCGGTTTGAAACGGTTGGCTTTGGCATCTGCCGGTTTCAGCGAGGCATCTCCACCTGTGCTGAACAATGAACTGTAACGTCCGCCGGAAGCACCCAGCACATCGTCGTACATATCCCATGTACGGATGCCGAGAGCCTCGCGTGCATAAAACTCGTTCCACGGGTCGGGCGTCTTGAAGTTAGTCAGATCGAGCAGACCGTCATCCACAATCGCCAGTGTATAAGTCATCGGTTTTCCGCTTTTCTCGCTGACAGTCACGTTAAAGTCAGTTTCCGGACGCAGCACTTCCGGCATCTTGATCTGCGGTTGCAGAATCGTCTGACGGTTGGTCACAAATACCGGAGCAATGCCGTACATACGGATCGGCAGATCATTGACTGTCTGCGCATGAGGCTGCAACAGGCTGATATGCAGATAAACATTCGGAGCCATTTCCGGTGTAATCTTGAAGGTGAGTTTCGTATCTCCCTGATCGGACACTTCGAGCCATTGCTGCTGCAAGACGGTCGAACCGTTTTCGAGGGATACCAGCGCACGTCCTCCGGCGGCTGCGGGAATGATTGCCGTGGCTGTTTCTCCTATCTCATAAGAATCTTTGTCCAGTGAGAAAGCAAGCATCTTGATGCCGCTCGGGTCTGTCTTGTTTGAACGTCCGCGCCAGTCGGGCCAGTCGATGTAGACGGTTCCTCCGGTGGCGTGTCCGCTTTCACGGTCTTTCACGTACACCAGATAGCGTCCCCAATCCGGATAATTGATGCGGAACTTGAAGGAGGCTTTTCCTCCTGTGGTCTGCAGGTTACCACTGGCAACGGGAGTGATGGAACTGTTGTTGATGTAGGTTCCGAAAGACTCTTCACCGTTTTCCCACCACCAGCTCCAGCTGATCCGGTAGATTTTATATTCCAGATTGGAACGGTTCACCGGCTGTCCTTGATCGTTGACCGTCACGATGTCAAACACATGATCTTTGTCTGTTTCGATATACTTTCCTTTCGGCTGGTTCAGATTGATGCCCACATACGATGTGAACGGAGAGAAGGGAACAGTCTGCGAGTAAATGCTTGCATCTCCTCCCGGTTCGAAAACACGGGTGGTGAGCGTTGCATTCAGCATGCCCGGAGCACCCGTTGCTACCGGAAGCTGTATATTGACGCCTGCTCTTCCTTCCGCATCCAGTACCCCGTTGAACACATCCGCCCGGACGGTCGTAAAGTCCGTTGCCGGATTGTTGAACAGGTATTGCCCGTAGTTCTTGAACTGCGTATTGACCTTTGATAAGGACATTTCGACCTTGGCTTTCAGTCGCGATGCGGTGGCTCCCGTCAGCCATGAAGAAGTAAGCGGGGCATATACGTCTTTGCTCGAAGCCTGAAGGATGGTTGGTAAAGCTAGTGTAATCTTCAGACGGTTCGGCTTGATGGTTTCGATGCGCAGACTCTTGTGGAAGGCAGTTCCTCCTACTTTCACGTAGGCATTCCATAATCCGGTGGGATCGTCGGCTTGTGTGGGCACGGCAAATGTATAAAATCCGTTTGTCCCCTGCGTAGAGATCATTTTGGTATAGAACTGTCCTCTTGGATTGTAAATCTCCAATGCTACCGGATGTTTGTCCGGAATGCGTTTCTCCCGGTCTTCCAGCATGAAGGAAATATGCAGTGTATCTCCCGGACGCCATACGCCTCTCTCGCCATAGATAAATCCTTTCAGACCTTTCTGAATGTCTTTTCCTCCCACATCGAACCGGCTGACCGACTGCTCTTCGCCATCGACCACGCGTACATATGCCTTTTGCTTGTCCGCTTCGGCTACCGCTATGAAAGGAACTCCCTTCGGAGTGATTTCTACCAGCCCTTCACCGTTCGTCTCTCCCTTTCCAATCGCCTGGAGCTGGAAGTTGTAAATTGTTACCTGTGCTTTCGCTACCGGCTTCGTATCCAGAATGTTATTTACCGCAATCCACAACTTATTCAGTGAATTACGTTTCACAATCATTCCCAGATTGGAGGCAAAGATATTGCAGGCAGCTATCCGGTCGGAATTCATATAGTAGGACGGATGGCAGGGATTATCCCGTTCTGTCCATCGGTACTGGCTCCAGTCCATCGGCACGCTGCCGTTATAATAATAGTATGTTTCCGGAGTGTCCCATACCGCTTCATCGTCTTCCGACAATGTCTCTCCGCTGACTTTGGTCAGGTTGTCGGAAGACTTGTTGTCCGCGAACTGCATTTCCTTGTTTTCACTTCCCCCGCAAGGATAAGCGGAGTATTCCTGGCGGAACGAGAGGATGACACGGTAAATGGCTCCCGGCTCCTGATGAATCAATCCGGCAAGGTCTATCGAATAGTCTTCCCAGCGGTGCACATCTTTGGAAGAATCTTTCGCCAGCCACAATGTCTTCTTATAAACCAGTCGTCCCGAACGTCGCAATTCATTGGCTGAGGAGAGCGAGTTGTTCTGCATGAACATCAATACGTTGTTTTCGAAAATACGGATCACGCTCAAATCCACCGCATATAGATTGACGGCACGGAAGGGGATGATCAGACTTTTCGAATCGGGCAGGATAGCGGCGGAAGTAGCCATTTCTACCTGCGGTTTCAGGTTCAGTTCACTGAATGAGATGGAGTGGGAAGTGCCCAGCGGTTTGTCCTGGCTGTTTCTTATTCCTTCATGGATATTCAGCGTCAGTTTGTTCAGTTTGCCGGTTTCGAAGTAAACGAATACTTTATTTTCTTTGATCTGGAAAATAGAGGAAGAAACTTCCGGAACGTCGATGAGCCCTTTCAAGTCCTGTGTGTTGGATACAGGGTCGGAGAATATGATTTCAATTCCGTTTTCCGGTTGGTCGATGCGTACGGCGGACAGGAAGCGGAAACTGTTCTTTGCCGGGATCAGAATACTTTCGTTTTGGGTACGGTCGATGCCTGCCGGATTGCCTTTGGCAGTAATTTCCATTTGGTAATCTTCCGCTTCTTTGATTATCTGACTGATGCTGAATGCGTATCGGGTCGGGTGATCTGTCTGGGTGATTTCAATCGGATAGCTTTTGTTCTTTTCGCTTCCGGCTGTGAGCATTTTCTCTACTTCCTCTTTTTTCACTACATCGCTGAAACGTATTTCACCCGTTACGGTCACTTGGTCGGGCTGGGTGGCTGTGACGGTTATTGGATCGGTATGAATACTAAAGTTTCGTTCCTGCACGCGGAAGGAGAAGTTGAATTCTTCCAGCTTTTTGTCTACATCGACGAAATCTCCCAGGTGGAAGGTTCCTTCGTAAAAGGCGCCTGGTTTCAGTGCCCCTTCTTCGGGGACAAATTCAATGGTATTGTTGCTGACCCAATACGTTTTTCCTTTCAATGAAGGAGAGAAACTGAACGGATTGTCTTTCAGTTCCTGATTCAGGTCTACCATCGGCTGGTCCTGTGTCAGCTCTATGCGTATCGTTGAGTTTTGCGAAATCACTCCTCCCGTATAAGCATTGACGTATGGAGCGTATTCGGCAGAAGGAATAATGTCTTTCTGATTACTTTTACAGGACGAAAATCCCGTAATTACTGTCAAAAGAATCAAGAATAGTCCGGCAGCAGTGCTGCATCTGGTTTTAATTTGTCCCATAGCGATGAGTTTTTATGATTCAACAAACAAATATACAGTTTTTATGGAAGATTTCTCTTAAATCTGCTTACTTTTGTACATTCAAATCATGTATTTATGGGAAGAAAGCAAGAATATAAAGAGACGAATTTGGAGTTCTTGAAAGAATTGTCATCGCAGGAAGGTATTTATGCCTTGCCTTGCGGCATCTATTATAAGGTTTTGGAGACCGGTACGGGGACTGTTTTTCCTAATGTGCGGAGTATTGTTACCGTTCATTATAAAGGGAGTCTGATTAACGGTCGGGTGTTCGATAATTCTTATGAACGTAATTGTCCGGAAGCTTTCCGCCTCTGCGATGTAATAGATGGTTGGCAACTGGCGCTCCAACGGATGCGTGCGGGAGATAAATGGATCATCTATATACCTTACACGATGGGATACGGAACCCGTGCATCCGGTCCGATTCCGGCTTTTTCGACATTGGTATTTGAGGTAGAGCTTTTGGGAGTTGCATAACTAACGAAGAAAGATATGAAAGTGGAAATAAGAAGCAAAGTGGTGATATTGCTATGTATCGTTCTGGCAGTTTTTTTTTCCTGTATCACGGATGATGATGATGACAGGGGAGACTTTGCTCTTGTTGCCGGTGACGCCCTTCCTCAGTTTTCGGTAGAGATGAGTGATGGGGGAGTGTTGAATACGCAGTCATTTAGCGGGAAGGTTGGAGTGATTGTCTTTTTTCATACGGATTGTCCGGATTGTCAGAAAGAACTTCCGGTTATTCAGAAAGTTTATGATACATATAAAGAGAATCCGGATGTATTATTGTCTTGTATCAGCCGTTCGGAATCGGGCTCTGAAGTACAAGCCTATTGGGAAAAACATTCGTTTACCTTGCCTTTTTCCGCTCAGAATGATGATGCTGTCTTTTCGCTTTTTGCTTCCCATACCATTCCCCGTATATTGATAACAGACAAGGAGGGGATTATTCGTGCTGTATATACAGATGATCCTTTGGCGACCTATCAAGAATTGGCAAAAGATATCGATGC